>OLPC01002506.1_pt1 | contig 13588 bp, 9 predicted proteins | sample 1672341 | NCBI WGS metagenome assembly OLPC01 (sample SAMEA3136673, study PRJEB25190) | human gut metagenome | reverse complement strand
AGGACAAGCTTGCAACAAACAAAGATGTAATGCAGAACCCGGCTATGCTGGATGCCCTGATCGGTGTATATGAAAGAAATATTCTTGGATATCCGAGCACAGCAGTTCTTCCATATTCACAGGCTCTGAGCCGTTTCCCGGCACACTTACAGCAGCTTGATATGGAATCAAACGGAAAATCCGTTAACCGTTTTGGTGAGCCTGTAGATTATGTGACAGGACCGGTAATCTTCGGTGAACCGGGAACAAACGGTCAGCATTCCTTCTATCAGCTTCTTCATCAGGGAACAGATATCGTACCTCTTCAGTTCATCGGATTTAAGAATAATCAGATGGATACAGATGTTATGATTCAGGGAAGCACAAGCCAGCAGAAACTCTGCGCAAACGTTGCAGCTCAGATCGTAGCTTTTGCATGCGGCAAAGCAGATGATAACAATAACAAGAACTTCGAAGGCGGACGTCCGTCCAGCATTATCATCGGCGAGCAGGTAAATCCGGCAAGCCTCGGTGCACTTCTTGCTCACTTCGAAAACAAAGTTATGTTCCAGGGATTCCTGTGGAACTTAAACAGCTTCGATCAGGAAGGTGTACAGCTTGGTAAAGTCCTTGCAAAACGTGTCCTTGCACACGAAACAGACGGCGCACTGAAAGTATTCAGCGACCTTCTGAACATCTGATTTTGAATTAGATCAATTATGAAATAATACAGGCCCTTCACTTACAGATGAAATTCTGCAGGTGAGGGGCCTTGTTTAGTTTATTAAATTCTATTTTCGCTCCACGATATGATAATAAGATTTTGCAGTCATGATGTAGATCAGACCGTATACCAGAGCAAAAATCAGTACTGTTCCGGCAGTACAGCCGATGAACAGTTTTGTGTTTGTCATGCCAAAGAGCAGGAGCATCCGGCGGATCAGTGGAAATGCCATTGAGATATGAAGCATTGCCATGAGAAGAGGAAGAAAAAATACCATCAGGATCTGGCGGCGGATTGAACTTCTGACTTCCCGGTGACTCAATCCTACTTTCTGCATGATTTCAAATCGGTTCTGGTCTTCGTATCCTTCTGAAATCTGTTTGTAGTAGATGATCATGGCAGTTCCCATGAGGAAAAGAGAGCCGAGGAATATTCCAATGAACAGAAGAGAACCGTTGTCTGCATAATAAGAATCGTATTCCTGCGCACGTATTCCTGAAGTGATCCAGGAATTATCAGACAGTTGTCCATTATCTTTCAGAGTCTTTATTGCATCCAGCACCGGTGTACCATAGGCGATTTTGGTTGAATCAGAACCGGTGATGTCCAGACCGAGATGAACAGTCAGATCCTGTCCGGCAGGAGATGCGGAGGTATCTTTATACATTTCTGTACGCATCTCGTCAAATTTTTCAAAATCAGAATCAGTAACGACAAATACAGCATTACCATAGACAATATCCTGTCCACAGGTCAGAGGAGAATCCGTCAGCCATTTTTTTACAGAAAAGACGGAATCATTGACAGTGAGAGAATCTGATTTTTCAGAAATGTTGGAAGCCCACGCAAGAATCTTACCATCCTGTAATGCAGGATCTGTTCCGGTCAGTTTTTCATATTCTGACTGACGTACAAGGGAGAGCGTCAGTACGGAAGCAGAATCGCGTAATGTATTTTGTTCTGCAATCTGAATCTGCCCGTGATCGAAATGACTGATGATCGTGAGATAGATTTCTTCTGCTTTTTTATCTACAGGAACAGCATTATCGGAAATTGCTTTTTCAAAAGCATCTATGGCAGTCTGACATTCTTCTTCGCTGACACCGGTAATGGAAAGATCCGTATCGTATGGATAACGGTTTACCATAATATCATTCATGCCAAAGTAAATGGAGACCGTCATGGAGATCATCAACAGAACGCCGGTACTTAAAATACAGATGCTTGCCAGACCGACCGCATTCTGTTTCATACGGTAAAGCATGCCGGAGATGCTGACAAAATTGCTGGTTTTGTAGTAAAATTTTTTTCTGCGGCGAAGAAATTTCAGAATCACAATACTGCCTGCAGTAAAGAGCAGATAAGTTCCTGCCATAACAAGAATTACCGCAAGAAGAAAAATGGAAATTGCACTGATTGGAGACTCTGTTGTGATGGCAAGGTAATAACCGATGCCAAGGCAGACAAAGCCGATCAGAGCCATAATCCATTTTGCTTTAGGTTCTTTTTCACCGGTATTGTTGCCGTGAAGTAGTTCGACGGGACGGTTCAGGCGGATTTTGGCAAGATTTAAGAACAGAATCAGTAAAAAAATTCCGCCGAACATCACCATACAGATAACAATTCCCTTTAATGAGACATAAAATCCAAGTACAGCGGGAATATGAAGCAGTCGAAGCAGAAGAAGGAGCGCAAGTTTGCTGCCAAGAATTCCGGCTGCGATTCCGGCTGTGAGGGAGATCACGGTTGTGATAATTGTTTCCAGCAGCATAACAATGCCGATATGTGTTTTTTCCAGACCGAGAACATTGTAAAGTCCGATTTCTTTCTGTCTTCGTTTCATCAGGAAACTGTTGCTGTAGATCAAAAAGATCACACAGAAGATAATAACAATGATTTCTCCGGTGGAAAGTATCATGCGGACTTCGGCAGCATGGCGGACGGCCTGATCAAGTGTCGGGCAGTCACGAAGGAATTCCACCATATAGATCATGGCGATGCAGAAGATGCAGGTGATCATGTAAGGAATGTAGGTACTTTTATTGTTGCGGATATTCTGGATGGCCAGTTTTGAAAAAATTCCTTTACGCATGATATTCACCGCCCGTCGTCAGTATAGTAAGTGTGTCGGCAATCATCTGATACATTTCCTGACGGGATTTACTGCCTTTGTAGATCTGATGAAAAACTTCTCCGTCTTTAATAAAAAGTACTCTGGATGCGTGACTTGCTGCCTGTGCACTGTGTGTGACCATCAGAATGGTCTGTCCCTCCTCGTTGAACTCGCCAAACATGGAAAGAAGTGCAGATGCAGCACGGGAGTCGAGTGCGCCGGTCGGTTCATCAGCAAGAACCAGTTTCGGGTTTGTGATCAGTGCTCTTGCAACAGCTGCACGTTGTTTCTGGCCGCCGGAAACTTCATATGGAAATTTGTCCAGAAGCTCTGTAATTCCAAGTGTTTTTGCAATCGGTCGGATCTTCTGCTCCATTTCGCGGTAATCTTCTCCGGCAAGTACGAGTGGGAGATAAATGTTGTCGCGTAAGGAAAAAGTGTCCAGAAGATTAAAATCCTGAAAAACAAAACCGAGATTTTTTCTTCGGAAAGCGGAGATTTCTTTTTCTGTAAGGTGGACGATGTTTTTTCCTTCGAGAAGAACTTCTCCTGATGTCGGACGGTCGAGAGATGCAAGGATGTTGAGCAGTGTGGTTTTTCCGGAACCGGATTCGCCCATGATCGCGACGAACTCACCTTCTTCTACAGAAAAAGTGACATTGGAAAGTGCCTGCACTTTGTTTCCGCCAAAGCGGGTGCTGTATATTTTTTTGATATTTGTTACTTCAAGTAAAGCCATAACCGGGGCTCCTTTCTTTTGATTGATGAGACCAGTATAGAAATTTTTCCCGGCTTCTGCCATCGAAGCAGGTTACAATATACGAAAAAACCTTACATTTCTGTAAGGTGATTTCAAAAAAGTTATTTGATGAAGTGTAACTATTCAGAAGGTAGTATCCCGCGAGGTGTTTTGGCATGTTTTTGCCAAAATCCCGAGACATATAAGGCAAAATGCCATCACCGAAGGTGATTTGGAATGCATTTTGACTCGTAACTGTGAGGGTACTGAACAGTTACGATGAATTTTATTCCATAGTCAGCATCAGATCAGTACATCGTCAGATTTTCCTGAGAAAATTCCAGAAAAACTTTCGTGCCTTTTCCTTCTTCGGAAACTGCATAAATGCGATGGCCAAGGCGATTCATGATCTTGTTGCAGAGGTACAGACCGATTCCGGTCGCACGATTGCTTTCCCGTCCGTTGACTCCGGTGTAGCCTTTTTCGAAGATGCGCGGCAGGTCTTCTGCACGAATGCCGATGCCGGTGTCTTCGATTACGAGTGTAATGGGAGTTGTCGGAGTTATGTTTGAAACATAGTTCCTGACAGGAGAATTTTTCAAATAAATATGGATACCGCCGGTACGGGTATATTTGAGTGCGTTTGACAAAATCTGCCCGATCACAAATCCGAGCCATTTTTCATCGGTCAGGACACTTTCAGAGATTCCGTCATAAGTGAGGGAAAGCTTCCTGGAAACAAAAATTCCGGCGTATTTATGAATCTGATCGCGGATGACCGAGTCGAGAGAACAGCAGGAAAGTGTCAGGTCAGAAGACATGTCTTCTGTACGAAGATAACCGAGAACCATTTCGACATACTGTTCAATCTTGAAAAGTTCAGCGAGAGCTTCTTTATTTGCGGAGGGATTTTCCTGAAGGAGCAGACGCAGGGCAAAGATAGGAGTTTTGATTTGATGTGCCCACATGGTATAGTAATCGGTCATTTCTTCCAGAGATTTCTGGCCGGCGTTTTCTACATTCATACGCATCTGATTCAGACGATGCATGATATCCTGCTGAAGAGATTCAATCTGATCAGATGGTGTATCCATGCGGGACAGATTGATATCCGGTGCTGTGGCTACAAGTGTAAGCTGCTGCAGCTTTTTCCTGTAGTTACTGAAGCCAGTCATACATGCGGTAAGTCCTGACAGAAGCCAGAGGAGTGCAACGTACAGGACCGGTTCAGGCGACAGCTGATACAGGAAAAAAATGATCCCTGTAAATATTGTCGAAAAAATCATCAGCAGGATATGGAATTTTATTTTGTTCAGGTAGTCGAGAAAGAGTTTCATAAAGTGATTGCTCCATATAAGAAATTACCTTACAGTGCTTCTTGTATTATACCATGTAGCCAAGCCCCTTTTTGGTGATGATAAAATCTTTCAGGCCTTCACCTTCCAGTTTCCTGCGCAGGCGGGTAATATTTACGGTCAATGTGTTGTCGTCAACGAAGCTGTCACTCTCCCAGAGTCTTGTCATGAGCGCATCTCTGGAAACTGTTTTGCCGGCGTGCTCGAGAAGAATCTCCAGAATGCGGAGCTCATTTTTGGTAAGGGCGATATCGTGGCCGTTCCAGGTCAGGGTACAGCGGGGCGGATTGAGGAGAGCACCTTTGTATTCCAGTACATTTCCGGGAGTCCCGAAGGAATAGGTGCGGCGGAGAATGGCCTGTATTTTGGCAGTCAGGACATCCATGTCAAATGGTTTTGCAATAAAATCATCGGCGCCGCGGCTCATTGCCATGACCATATTCATGTTGTCGGCAGCGGAGGAAATAAAGATGATCGGTACCTGAGAGATCCGGCGGATTTCCTCGCACCAGTGAAAACCATTGTAAAATGGCAGCTTCAGATCCAGCAGGACGAGCTGCGGATCGAGACGGGCAAATTCCTGTATAATATTGGAAAAATCTTCTGCGCAGGAGACATCATATCCCCAGGAACAGAGATTCTTTTTCAGAAGGTTTGCGATGATCTCATCGTCTTCGATGATAAAAATACGGTACATGGGCGCTCCTTTCTGTAACAGTTTTATGCTTATCATAACATGTCCTTGAAAGATTGCAACAAAATTCAGTTTGTGGCATTATAAGGATAAAGGAATTATTTGATGTCTGAGATAAGAATTACATGATGAAGACAGAAGGGAGATTTTGATATGGATCTGGTGAAGGAGGCAATCTTTCTGGGATTTTCGGGAGCGGCAGTCATGGATACCACGCAGCTCGTTTTTGTACCGGAATACCGGATGTTCTGTGAAGAAAATTTATGCGGTTGTTACAATGTAAATCCGGCCTGTCCGCCGGAGAGCGGGACCGTGGAAGAGATGAAACAGCGTGCATTGCAATATGAAAAAACTCTGGTGCTGCAGACCATGCAGGAAGATACACATGATCCGTCGCAGTACAAGAAAGACAAGCTTTTGCAGAACAAAATGACAGAAGAACTTGCAGAAAAAATGAAAGCAGATGGCAAAACGGATGTCCTGATCATGAGCGCCGGACCGTACAAACACAACTCCTGTATGTCGGCATACTGCGTAGATGCACAGAAAATGGCAGATGCAGCAGGGATGCTGTGCTGGACCGATGATGGAATGGTGAGGTATTTTTCACAGATTTTGTTTCATGAATGAATGAGATATTACATCATTGATTTTTGAAGGGAATGGACTTAAAATTAAAACGACAAAGTTGTACGACAAAATTTAAATACAGGAGGCTTTTTATTATGGAAAGACATGCATTTGCAATGAAAGTAAAAGCCGGCAGAATGAACGACTACCGCAAAAAACTGGGTGAGATCTGGCCGGAGCTGACCACTTTTCTTGACCGCAATAAAGTAAAGAATTTCAGTATCTGGAATGCAGAAGATTTAATCTTCGGCTACTATGAAAATGAAGATGGTGCAGCGTTAAGTGAGGAAGAAAATGCAGCAAAAGATGCTATCACTGCAAAGATTGAAGATACTTTTGACTGGATTTCCACACCGGGCAAAGATATGCGTCTGATGTACCACAACTTTGGTATTGTAAGAGAAAATAAAGAACTGATCCGTCACAGAATGTTTATGACAAAGCTTAAAACCGGATGCGAGGAAGAATACAAGAGACGCCATGACGGACTGATCGCACAGAGAGGCGACACCGTAGATCCGGGTCCGGACAGCAACTTCAGTATCTGGAGTGCCGGTGGATATATCTTCGGATATGATGAGATCGATACAACCATGGAAGTAGAAGAAACTGTTGAAGCAAGAGAGCAGACGGTTGAATGGGAAATGCGCCAGCTCGGTATCATGGACTGGATCACAAATGATGTAGACTGGATGACAGGTGATGTTCACGCAGATGTAAAACGTCTTGCATGGCATAATTAACAATTTCATCACAATTTTCCCACAAAGTAAACACAAATCCTCTTTATACTCTTAGACATAAAAGGAAAACAGAAACAGAGATAACGATTCACCGGAAACTCTTATAAAGTGAAACGTAATGATCCTAAGGAGGGGATTTTGATGAGCGATAAAAATAACAACGCAATGATGAACAACAATATGAATAATGATAACGATCCAAAAGAAAGAATGAGAAAAAAAGTGAAAAAGGCAGCAGGCATTGCTCTTTGTGCAGTACTTGCCGGTGGTCTTGCAGCAGGCTCCTTTGAAGGAATCAATACAATTACCGGATGGAACAGCAGTACAGTAGAAGCTGCATCCAATAAAGACAATACCACACTTCTTCAGACAAAATCAAAGAAGAGTGCTGATAAGAAATCAGATGATAAAGAAAGCAAAGATGATTCCGAATCAAAGACAAAAGGAAGCCTTGATGTTTCTGATATCGTTGCAGAAGGAATGAAATCCGTTGTAGCAATCACAACAAAATCTGTTCAGGATGTACAGAGTTACCTTGGCGCTTACGGATTTGGCGGCAGCCAGGGATTCACTACTCAGCAGGAAGTTGAGGGAAGTGGATCCGGTATCATCGTAGGAAAGAACGATGACAACCTTCTGATCGCAACCAATTATCATGTTGTAAGTGGAGCAGATACCGTATCTGTTACATGTATTGATGGTGAGACTTATGAAGCAACCGTAAATGGTTATGATGAGGACAAAGACCTTGCAGTTGTTTCTGTAGCTCTTTCAGATATTTCTGATGATACGATGGATCAGATTGCAGTAGCTACGATCGGAAGCTCTGATGATCTGAAAGTTGGTGAGCAGGTCGTTGCAATCGGTAACGCACTTGGTTACGGACAGTCTGTAACAACCGGTATTGTCAGTGCAAAGAACCGTAAACTCAATGAAGAGGGCGTAGAAGAGGATGAAGATTCTGATGCAACAAACCTGATTCAGACAGATGCGGCAATTAACCCTGGTAACAGTGGTGGTGCACTTCTGAACATGGATGGTGAAGTTGTCGGTATTAACTCAGCAAAACTTGCTTCTACAGAAGTTGAAGGTATGGGTTATGCAATTGCAATCTCCGATGTTACAGATACTCTTGAAGACCTGATGAATGAGACTCCACGAGACAAAGTTGACAATCACGGTGTGCTCGGAATCACAGGTATGACAGTAAGTGATGAGGCTTCTCAGTATTACGGAATACCGGAAGGTGTGCTTGTTTCTGAAGTAACAGAAGGCGGTGCAGCTGAGGATGCCGGAATTAAAGAAAAATCCATCATTACAAAATTCGATGGCAAGAGAATCCGCAGTATTGATGAACTGGTAAGCTGCCTTGAGTATTATGAGCCAGGTGAAGAAGTTGAAGTAACTCTTGAAGTTGCGGATGGCGGGGAATATAAAGAAAAAACTGTAACCGTAACACTTGGTGAAAATAAAGATACAGATTCCGACAAAGATTCAAAGGATGACTCAAAGGACGAATCGGATTCACAGGACAGCCAGGATCAGGGCGATGATGAAGACCAGAGTACAGACAGTCTTCTTGAGGATTTTGAGAATCAGGAACCAGACGGAGCTACATATGAACAGTTCTTTGGATTTCTCAATTAATCAGTTGATTGCGGGATTTCAGATCTCCGTAAAATAAATTTTATAAGCAGAAAAGACCGGTACCGGGAAATGGTATCGGTCTTTTTCTGTCCGCAGGTGTGTGCTGTTTTGTTGAAAGAAACGAATCTGTCTGTTATACTAGACAACAGAGAAAAAATGAGTTGAATTGTATTGCAAATAAAAAGAAGGAACTACTGTATGAACTATATTGTTTTTGACCTTGAGTGGAATCAGAGTCCCGGCGGCAAAAAATATTCCAACAGTCGTCTGCCTTTTGAGATCATTGAGATCGGTGCGGTCAAGATGAATGAGCAGAGAGAAGTGGTGGATGTTTTTCAGAGACTTGTGAAACCTCAGGTATATAACTGGATTCATGACAGCATACACGAAGTGATCCATGTGGATTATAAGGATCTTGCAGATGGTGTGTCTTTTCAGCAGGCAGCAGATGAGTTTCTGGACTGGTGCGGAGAGGAATGGATATTTTGTACGTGGGGCAATCAGGATGTGATGGAACTGCAGCGTAATATGAAGTACTATGGGATGCTTTCGAAAATCAAAGGTCCGGTCACATATTACGATGCACAGAAAATTTATGGCATCTGTTATAATGAAGATCCATGCAGGCGGAGTCTGGAGTATGCAATCGACAAGATGCATCTTCCGAAAGCGCAGGAGTTCCACCGGGCACTGACAGATGCGAAATATACCGGTGAGATATTTAAGCGTCTGGATATGCCGGCGGTGCTTGCAAATCCATCAATTGATGTATACCAGAATCCGAAGACAAGAAAAGAAGAAATCTATTTATCATATCCGAATTATGATGAGTATGTATCACGTGAATTTGCTGAGAAAGAGAAAGTCATAAAGGATCGGGAAGTGGCAAGCACAAAATGTCCGGTTTGCCATATGCCGGCGAAGCGTAAGATCCGCTGGTTTATGAATAATTCAAGGGCATATGAAAGTGTATCTTTTTGTCAGAAACATGGCTATATCAAAGGAAAAGTGCGAATCCGCCATACAGATGAAGATGCATTTTATGCGATCAAGACATTAAAGAGAATTGATGAAGAAAAAGCGGAAGAAATCCGTGAAAAACGGGATTCCCTCCGCAAGAAAAGACAGACTAAACGGCAGTCAGAGAAGTTCGTCTGAGAGGAGCCGTGTCTGGTAATATCTGGCAGTTCCAACCTCATGGCCGTTATAACTGTATGTGATGGTCAGAAGGGGAAGACCTGCCAGATTTTTTGTCATGGAATACGATTTTGAAAGCCGGTTTACGTCGGTACCTTTTGGCAGTGAGACGTAGCCGTTCCGCCGCATACGGAACAAAGTAAAGTTTTTGTAATCTTTGAGGATATATTTTTCCGCAGGCAGACAGGATCGGGAAATTTCTTTTCTCAGGTCGGTTAGTTTTGATCTGGAAAAATTGTTGAATCCGTAATCCAGTAATGCTTTTGTGTCGGAATAGGCACCATTTACAGACTGCATGACAACAGCTACGAGGTAGGTGTTATCATTTTTTGCATAGGTGACAAGGGTATTGCCGGCAGCTTCTGTGTAGCCTGTTTTGCCGCCGAGGACCCCATCATACGCATAAGTCTGTCCGCTCATCATTTTGTGATGATTCAGGAGATAACGTGTTTCTGCGAATTTGTTTGTCGGTGGGATTTCGTAGTATCCGGTTGTTACAAATTTGCGGAAGGTGAAGTTGAACCATGCGGCACGGGCAATCTTTGCCATGTCGGAAGCTGTGGTGTAATGTGTCTCATCCGGCAGACCGTTTGGGTTGTTAAAATGTGTGTTGGTGCAGCCGAGCTGACGGGCTTTCAGATTCATCTGTTCGACAAATTTTTTGGTGGAGCCGGAAGTGAGTTCTGCGATTGCCAGTGTCATTTCATTGGCGGACTGGAGCATGACCGCCATCAGTGCCTGCTCAATTGTAAATTCTTCGCCGGTATCTGCGTAGATGCTGGAACTGTTGGATTCGGTAATACTGCGGGCAGCGGATTCAGTCATGGTAAATTTTGCAGACGGATCCAGATTTTCACAGCCGAGGAGACCGGTCATGATCTTTGTGATGCTTGCCGGATACTGTGCCTTATCAGCGTTTTTGGAGTAAAGGACGGTACCGGAGAGCATGTCGACAAGGATTGCAGATTCTCCTTCAATCTGAGGGCCTTTTGTCCAGTCCTTGATGGAATCTGTGTCTGCCGGCTGCTTATAATATGGAGTGTGCGGATCTGGTGTAGGAGTTGCCGTCACCAGAGGAGCACCGTATTCGTCTGTGGCGAAGACCGGGACTGCCTGCACGATAAATACGGTAGAACAGAGAGTAGCGGTCAGAAGACGCCGGAGTGTTTTCTTTATATTCATATGTGTACCTTTCTGATTTAATTTCCTATAGTATATCATTCTTTCCAATTATACTGTAATCGTTTTTCTCATACAAGGGTCAAATCCATGTAAAATCACCGCAAAACCCTGATAAAACCCCGTAAATATCGCAAAAAGACCTTGACATATCGAAAATTAACACCGTATAATAAAACAGCACGTATAAATAAGTAAAAACCATGATGGAGACAGTAAATAAAAATGAACACATCAGAGAGCCGGGGACAGGTGAAAGCCCGGTGCCAGTAATTTTTATCGAAGATCACTCCGGAGTTTCTTTCCTGAAATTCTCAGTAAGGAGAGACGGTTTTCCGCCGTTAAAGGGAACATGTATTGGCGTTTATTACTACCGGCCCGTACAATGTAACAGGTGGTGCGAATGTGGAAATTGCTTTCGTCCTTTTACAGGACGGAAGTTTTTTTATTTTACTGGGAAATGGACTTGTCCGTTTTGATTATTTTCTTACAATAAAAGGAGGAATTTGTTGTGTACCAGAAGGTAGATACGAACCTGAATTTTGTAGACCGCGAAAAACAAGTAGAAAAATTCTGGAAAGAAAACCATATTTTCGAAAAAAGTATGGAAGACCGTAAAGATGATCCTACTTATATGTTCTATGACGGACCGCCGACCGCAAACGGCAAACCACACATCGGTCATGTACTGACCCGTGTTATCAAAGATATGATTCCGAGATACCGTACAATGAAAGGCTACATGGTACCTCGTAAAGCAGGATGGGATACCCACGGACTTCCGGTAGAGCTGGAAGTAGAGAAGAAACTTGGTCTGGATGGCAAAGAACAGATCGAGGAATATGGTATGGAGCCATTTATCCAGCAGTGTAAAGAGAGTGTATGGAAATACAAAGGAATGTGGGAAGATTTTTCCTCAACAGTTGGATTCTGGGCTGATATGGAGAACCCATATGTTACCTATCATGATGACTATATTGAGTCTGAATGGTGGGCACTGAAAGAAATCTGGAATAAGAAGCTTCTGTACAAAGGATTTAAGATTGTTCCTTACTGTCCGCGTTGTGGAACACCACTTTCTGCCCAGGAAGTTTCACAGGGATATAAAACGGTCAAGGAACGTTCAGCGATCGTTCGTTTTAAGGTTGTTGGAGAAGATGCATATTTCCTGGCATGGACTACAACACCGTGGACCCTGCCATCTAACGTTGCACTCTGTGTAAACCCGACAGAGGTTTATTGCAAGGTAAAAGCAGCAGATGGATACACATACTATATGGCAGAAGCTCTGCTTGACAAAGTTCTTGGTAAACTTGGCTCTGAGGAGACCCCGGCATACGAGGTTCTTGAGAAGTATGTTGGTAAGGATCTGGAATACAAAGCATATGAGCCACTGTTTGAGTGCACGGGAGCTGAAGCTGCAAGACAGAAAAAGAAAGCTCATTATGTTACAGCCGATAACTATGTAACTATGAGTGATGGTACAGGTATTGTTCATATCGCACCGGCATTTGGTGAGGATGACAGCCGTGTAGGCCGTGAATATGATCTTCCGTTTGTACAGTTTGTAGACGGTAAGGGTGATATGACTGCAGAGACTCCATATGCAGGAGTGTTTGTTAAGAAAGCGGATCCGCTGGTACTTCAGGATCTTGATAAAGAAGGCAAGCTTTTTGATGCTCCGAAATTTGAGCATGACTATCCACATTGCTGGAGATGCGATACACCACTGATCTACTATGCACGTGAATCCTGGTTTATCAAAATGACAGCAGTTAAAGATGACCTGATCCGCAATAATAATACAATCAACTGGATTCCGGAGAGCATCGGTAAGGGACGTTTCGGTGACTGGCTGGAGAATGTTCAGGACTGGGGAATTTCCCGTAACCGTTACTGGGGAACACCACTGAACATTTGGCAGTGTGAATGTGGACATATGCATTCTGTCGGAAGCCGTCAGGAACTCTTTGAGATGAGCGGTGATGAAAAAGCCAAAACAGTAGAACTTCATCGTCCATACATTGATGAGATCACACTGAAATGCCCGGAATGTGGCGGAACCATGCATCGTGTACCGGAGGTTATTGACTGCTGGTTTGACTCAGGAGCAATGCCTTTTGCACAGCATCATTATCCATTTGAAAACAAAGATCTCTTTGAAAAACAGTTCCCGGCAGACTTTATTTCTGAAGCTGTTGACCAGACAAGAGGATGGTTCTATTCTCTGCTTGCTGAGTCTACGATCCTGTTCAACCAGGCTCCATATAAGAATGTTATCGTTCTTGGACATGTACAGGATGAAAACGGACAGAAGATGAGTAAATCCAAGGGAAATGCAGTGGATCCGTTTGATGCTCTGGAGAAGTACGGTGCGGATGCAATCCGCTGGTATTTCTATATTAACAGTGCTCCGTGGCTGCCGAACCGTTTCCACGGCAAGGCCGTTCAGGAAGGACAGCGTAAGTTCATGGGTACTCTGTGGAACACTTATGCGTTCTTTGTTCTTTATGCAAACATTGACAATTTTGATGCAACAAAATATACTTTAGATTATGACAATCTTCCAGTTATGGATAAGTGGCTTT
>OLPC01002498.1_pt1 | contig 13653 bp, 5 predicted proteins | sample 1672341 | NCBI WGS metagenome assembly OLPC01 (sample SAMEA3136673, study PRJEB25190) | human gut metagenome | reverse complement strand
GTCGCACTCGTCAAGCAGCGGGTGCGGGAAAACACCCGCCGGAGGCAGCGGCGCGGCATATATGGACTGAGCGCTATGTGTATGCTGCTGTTCGCGGTGCTGATGCAGGCGGTGGGCACGGTCGCCGGGCCGGGGCAACCGGAAGCATGGGGCGTGTTCGGCGCGATGCTGCTGCGGGAAGACGCGGGCGGCTATGTGCTGGTAGCCGTCGTCTCCTTTGCCGCGGCAGCGGCGATCACCGCGCTGTGCTTTCGGCTCAGAATCAGAGAAAACCAGAAAAAAGACGGGGCGGACAATACCGAACCGCAGAAACAGGAGGGAAATACGTCATGATGAAACGTTTTTTGGCGCTGGTGCTGTGCCTGTGCATGACGCTCACGCTGCTGCCAACTACGGCGTTTGCAGCGTTGAGCGATTCGATGGGCAACACACCCAAGGAAAATCAGGCGATTTTGGAGCAGCTCTCCGCCCTGACTGGCGGTAGCAGCGACCAAGTGCTTTCCATGCTGAACGCTTTGGGGCTGCTGGACGAAGACGGCAATTTCAAGGTGGATCAAACCATCACGCTGGACGGCCGGGTGTTGACACTGGCGGCTGTCATGGAGCTGCTGGAAAATCCCGCCACGGATCTCACCCGTATAGCCGACGTGGATGGGACTCCGGTGGCGCTGGGCGATTTGAAGACCATGATCCAAATCGAACAGGAGCTGCAGCGGATCAAGGACACCTATTTCTCCGGCAGGGAGTTTACCGGGGAAGCTCTGGAGAATCTCAACAGCCTGATGGAGCAGTTGGAGCTGCAGGGCATCAGTTTGCAGTATTCCGCCTCTGCCACAGCGCCTGTGGGCGTTGAGACGGTGGATATGAGCGAGATGATGAGCCTAACGCTGGGGACCGAAGCAAACAACAACAAATGCAGCTCCGGGACTTTTACTGTATACAGTGGAAAACCGGTCAGCTTTTCCTACCGCATTCAAAAAGGCCAGCTCAGCGAGTATATCACCGGTGTGGAGGTCTCGATAGGCGAGACGAGTGGGGTCGCCCAAGGCGACGGGTCCTACAAGCTGACCTATGGGATAGACGGCCCGAATTCCAGTTTAGGTGGTTGTCAAATCACTGTCAAGGTTAAAACCAAAGGAAGTCCCATGGGCTGGCACGAGGGTTCTTATTCCTATGGCGACCTGCTGGGGATGATTGAATTTTACGATGCGGAAAATCTGGTGTTCTATGACGGCGCCAGTTATGCCGACCACTGTCAGCTCAAGCTAAAAAAGACGGTTGGCGTCCCCACAATAAAAACATCAATGACCGCGCCGAGCTATGAAAAAAAACACGAAAATACAAACGTAATATATCAGGATATGTTGATTCCTTTGCTGGCAGATCAATACCTTGTAGCCACCGGTGCCGACAATCCGAACTTCGTTGCGCTAAGCAATACCATCGGAATTTTGGAGGGTGCCCGCAACTCGGTGCGCTCCTCCAAATTTTATCAGTCATACCAAATCGACGCCAGCATCGAGTTTGACTGGAGCAAAGACATAGCTGCCTATATTGGCCCTGCGCCGTATGGCTATAATAAGACCACACAACCCTATGCCCCGTTCTATCTGACGGAGTACAAGCTCGATGGAACAGCTCTGACGCTCAGCGGCGACAGAAAGAGAACGGAGGACTGTACGATTAACAAGGGCAGTACGGTCAGCATCTCCCTGCAGTCTACCACGCAAAACAGAGAGAATCAGCAGTACTATCTGCCCTTCCAACTGTATCTGAACGCTGATAAGGTATGCGGAACCCAACATTCCTCCGCCACCGCTAAGACCAGCAACGTCTCCGCCAAGCTGTTGGACACGGACGCCCCCACCATTCAAAGTGTCACGGCCCCGGCGGGAACCTATGCCAGCGGACAGCATGTGCCCATCACAGTTACCTTTAACGAGTTCGTGGATCTTAGCAAAGCCACCGTGACCATCAATGGCAAAGACTATAGCGCCGCTGAGCTTTCCATGAACAAATACGGTGTCACGGCAATGCTCTGGTACCCAGTGCAGGATGCGGATGCCACCACGGTCACCGTCAATGGTATGACCGGCGTGAAGGATGTTTTCGGCAATGAGCTGGATACCTCACTCTATCAAGGCGACTCGATTGCCAAGGTTGAGCTGAAGAGCGTCTTGATGCGCAACGCCCCCACCGCGCTGACCGCCGACTACGCCAACGGCAAGGCATCGTTCACGATGCAGGCCAACACGGCGCAGGCCTACAAGACCGTATACAGCAATTATCACACCCCGACAGGCACAGACCCGAAGCAAGCCCCGTTCCGCCTCGAGCTGAGGTACGACTCCGCGGTTGAACCAATCCATCTGCAGGTCTATCTGGACACAGAGAAGGAAGCCTTCACCATTAGCGACTACGCAATCGCACCCGCGGCTTACACCCGCACCTATACGGTGACGCTGCAGGCCAACGAGGGCACGAAAGCCGCTCCTAACTGGGTGAATGTTCTTCCCCTGACCCGGCAGTTCACGGTGCAAAAGAAAGTTTCCGCGCACACGGTGAACGTCGTCCCGGAAGCGAATGATGCCGACTATACGATTTCCCTCGCCGAAGCCGCCCGCCCCACGCTTCAGGCCAAGGTTTTGGGGGCAGGCAATGTGCCAGCCAGCTACACCACCGGTAAATGGAGCAGCAGTGACCGAGACATTGCCACCATCGACGAGAATACCGGCCTTGTTGCCACCACAGGAACCAAGGTGGGAACCGTCACCTTTACCTTTACGGCGGACAACGGGACTGAGGAAACTGACGATGATGTGACGGGCCAGTCACGGCCCTATACCGTGACGGCAGGCGATTCCCTGGCACTGGTGATCCCCGGCAACTCGTCCATCGTGACGCGGGTAAATCAGCCCGCCACCGTGCTGTGGAGCTCCAACGCCGCGCAGATGGCACCGGGCAAAGAGTTCGAATACAGGATCGACCTGTATAAGGGCAACCACGCGAATGAGGCGGCGCTGAGCGGCATCCGGCCCGTTAAGTCTTATACCGCCGGCAAGGATAAAAACAGCGTGCGGATCGAGGCGAATGTGCTCTCCGAGCTCTCCAAAGACAATACCCCGGCCTACACGGTGCGGGTCTCCATGCCGCACCCCAAGGCCGTGGGTGAGGACGTCCGCCTGTCGGCACTTGCCTGGATCATCGTGCAGGCACCGCCTGCCACAGCCAAGCTGACACCGCCCCAGAGCATTTACCTCAAGGATACCGACGGCGCCGTCAATATCAACTGGTCGGTGGAAAACGCCACTGTCGGTGCCTCTCAACCACCCACGCTGACCATTACCCGGGTCACAGAGGACAACACCACCAAAGTGGTGGCCAAAGAGAGCCTATCCGGCACCACCGGGAGTTTCCCCCTGCCATTACAGAGTGTGAAAGCCGGCAATCTAAAGGACACCTATCAAGTGGTTTTGAGCGTGGAGAATCCTGGTGAGGAATCTCCCAGCACCGACTCCTTCCCCCTGTATGTCTACGATGCCGACGCACTGAAGGTGCAGGACGACAACGGAGACACGATTTCTAAGCTGACCATGGACAATACCTCCAAGGTCAGCGGCACCCTGCCCACCGATACAGCTAAAATTTTGCAGCTGCGCCAGGAGTTGGGGCTGATCGAGTACATAGGCATCAACTATGACAAGTACGGATGGAACTCCTTTAAAGACGGCATCCGGTGGCTCTCCAGCAACAACAATGCCATTTCCGTCAACTACAAGCAGGGCGGACTGTATGAGGACATCAGAAACTTCTCCTTTGATTCCTACCTTCCCGAAACCAAAATGGCGCTGTCCGGCTTGGCCAACGGCAGCGCAACCGTCACGGCTACCCATGCCGCCACGGGCATGAACGCCGCCGTACAGGTGACAGCGAAAACGCTGCAAAATAAGTTCTATCTCTTCCAGCTGACGCCTGCAGCGGAAACTACGCTGCAATACACCGACGGCAAAGGTGTGCCCAAAACGGTCACGACCAACAGTGATGGCGTGCTGGCGCTTTACGAACCCAACGGAATCGCCAGTGAGGTGTCTCTGCGGTCCGGCTCCGGCGCGGATATTTATCTGGGCACCATCTATAAAGAAAATCTGCGTTCCGGCGAGCGGGATGCCACAAAACTGCAGCTTTATCCCTTGAATACCTTCAGCCTTCGGCGAGTCGCCCGGGCATCTGTGACGCTCATCACGCCGGGCGGCAATCCGCTGGCGAACAAGACGGTGACCGTTCGCGGCGGCGTTTATAAAAACGGAGGCTACTGCCAGACAGCTCTGCTGGGCTCCGCGGCAGGAGCACTTGTCAGCGGCATCACCGGCGACACCTATACCACGGATGCGGCGGGAAATATAACCGTCTATCTGGATTCCACCCAGTTCTGGTCGGCCGAAAAGGGCGAGAGCAGCACCACGGCGCTTTCCGCTCTGGATCAGCTGGAGTACATTCTGGAGATCAGCGCAATTGACGGCGACACGTACTATCCGCTGCTGCTGACCGTCAACGGCAAGCTGGGCGTGGACGATGTCATGCGCACCGCAGAGGGCGTTGTCTCTCTGGAGCACGTGCCGACGGGGGAGAAAAACAAACCCTTCATTGTGGCGCAAAGCGTTGATTACGGTCTTGCCAACGGTCAGAAGGTGGATGTCCGCAGCTCGACTGGGAAGATCGGCCCTAACAGCAGCTTTAAAACAGCAACCCTGCACACCACCATGTTCCTCTGGGGCGAGAAGATTGCCGACGCGCAGAATTACAGTCTCAAGCTGGCGGACGAATACGGCGTTCTTCCTGCTGCCCAGAGCAGCAGTACCAAGCAGTATCCCTTCTCATCCATCCCCGTAGCGGAAAACGATCTGACCCTCACCGAGGCCACCATGACCACCTCTGGATGGATCGACGACGGCAAGGATGTGGGTATGAAAACGCAGCTGAGCCTGAACGGCAGCCTGCTGCAGGAGAAAATAATGCCCTTCCGGGTCGTTGATCTGACCCGAGTGCCCAAGGTGACAGAGGATGACCGCGTCACCGGTATTCTGGCGACGATGGGAGCCTCCAGTGGAGTGAATCAAGTTGACTTTGGCGGAGTGGGCGACAGTAACATTCTCAAGGTGCTGACCGGGCGGCTGGATGATCTGAGCGGTCCGGTGAACAGTTCCGTGTTCAAAATGATCATCACCCCCAGCGAAGATCCCTCCGTGTTCCGTGCCATGATTTGGGCCGGGTACAATACGCTGGAGATGGCGGACATGGACTATTCCGAGAACGGCGTGGCGTTGGGTGCGAATGTGCTGACGCAGAACCTGGAGGTGGGCGTGCCCGGGACCGGGGATCTGAGCCAGATGGCCAAGGGCACCTATAATCCCAAGGGGGAGTACAAAGCCAACTCCTTGGCCGACAATGTCACCAGCACGGATCTCAACTTGCAGTTGGAGGGCTTTTACGAAGCGGAGATCCGCTATAACGCCGAAAAAAAGGAGTGGGAGGTTTTCACCGTAGGCGGCGGCTTTGCCGCCGGCGTTGGCGTGGGCTTCAACTTCAGCGTGAACGCCATGGCTGGCCCCGTGCCGTTGACGGCAACCTTTGAGCTGGGTGGTGCCATTCAGCTGGATTTCCGTACCGCAGTGCGCTACGGCCAGCAGGGCGAGGGTACAGAGCTTGCCTGGAGCGATCCCACGGCCACGGCAGTGAATGACTTTTTGACCACGCTGCGTATCAACGCCTATGTCCACGCGTTTGGCGGCATTGGCTTTGACTATTCGGTCGTGGCGCTGAAGATCGGCCTATTCGGCAATTTGGATGTGGACAGTCAGAATAAGTTCCTTTCCCGCACCTATCTTGCCGACGAGACAAAGCGCCAGATCAACGGTCAGGCCCTGGGGATCACAAGCGAAGTGGGAATCAAATTTGTGGCCAGCTTCCTGTTTATCTCCTACGAGGCGGTGATCGCCTCCGGAACCCTTGGAGCCACCAAGACTTTTCATGACTGGAAAACAATCGACGACTACTGGAATAGCGCCACCAGTGGGCTGAGCCTTGCCTCGCTGCGGATGGCGGCGGCCCAGAGCGGAATGCAGGTGGCTTCTGGCAGTGCAACGCTCCAAAGCCGGGACTATCTGGAGCAATATGCCCGTACTTGGGGCCAGCCCCGGCAGCGGATGATGCTGTTCTCTCGGAACTCCCCCAATGGGCTGAACAACATCCAGACCAATGCCAACCCCACATCCTATCCACAGCTCAGCGATGACGGGAAGGTATTGGCCTACATCAACGACGGCAATAGCAGCAGTATTTACGCCAGCCGGGCACATTTCTCCACCCTCAATAGCGGCGGCTATTCTACCTCCAGCAAAATTGACGATCCCACAGGGTTCTCCGGCTACGGCGACACGAGCGTTTCTTTGTCCGGTACTGGCAGCTTCGCGGCGGCGGCTTGGGTTCGCATGGGTACCGACCTGCCGGGTAAAAATGCCGGTGATCCCGTGACATTGGAAGAGCAAAACCTGCTGATGAACAGCACGGAGATCGTAGCGTCCGTCTATAACGGCTCAACCTGGACCTCCACCCGCCTAACCGATGACGGCACGCCGGATCTGGCCCCAGCCACGGCAGTGGGCGGCGACGGCAAGGCCATCGTGTTCTGGCGCAGCGTCTACACCCCCGATCCCGGTACGCAGGGCAGCAACCTGCTGAACTTCACGACCAGAGATTGTATCATGTACCGTTGCTATGACAGCAGTAACGGCGACTGGAGCAATGCCAAAATGCTTTATAACGGTGCTACTGGCCGCGTGAAGGCGTTGCAGGCGGCCATGCTGCCCGACGGAACCGCTATGGCGGTTTACTCGCTGGACCGCAGCGGAACCGGAGATACCTCCGCCTACGAGATCGCCTATTGTACCGTGGCTGCTGACGGAACGCCCGGTACAGCCATGCTGGCGACCTCTGACAGCAATCTTGACGAAAACCCCCAGGTCGTTGCAGCCGACTTCGACGGCGGGGATGACCGATTTGTCATCGGTTGGCATAGTGTCCGAGACGGCAGCAGCGATATCCAGCTGTTGGCTGTGGACGGCAGTGGCACCATGTCCAACAGTTTCCCCGGCTCTCTGTCTGCCCTGACCAGCAGCGGCAACGCCGCTGTGGGCGGAGACTTCCGCTTCGCTTCCCTCAGCGGGAATTATCGCAGCCTCAATGACCTTACCATCGTCTGGAATGAGACTGTCAATGACGCCAAGGGCGCGGTAGATCACGGCATTTTGAAGGCGGCCAAGCTGCGCCATGAAACAAATACCTACACTCTCTCCGCACCGTTGGAATTGGCAGAGCTGCCGAATCGTACGCTGGCTGACCACTTTGATGCCTATGTCAGCGGCACCAATCAGGTGCAGGCCGCCATTCAGGCCACCCAGTATGACGACAGAAACCCGCAGGTAATCAACGGCGTGACCGTTCCGGGTGAGCAAACGATCCTCTATACCGCTACCTCTGATTTTGTCACCGATGCGGTGGCAGTGGAACAGATCGGTGTGGATTATGCAACGCTGGCGCTGAACAGCCTGACACCCATTCGCTTTACCATCCGCAACACCGGGCTGAACGATGTGACAAGCCTAACGGTCAGCCTTGGCGGCGGGGAAACCGCCACCCTTACGGAAAAACTGCTGCCCAACGAAAGCACCACTCTTACCGTCTGGCACCGTGTGGGAACCAGCGTGACCGACCCGAGCTATACCATCACCGCCACCGCCGCCAGCATCAACGAAACAGGCACAGTGTATCTGGATTATCCCGACATTGGCATCTCGCAAATGGAAGTGATTGCGGAGAGCGCCGGCAAGCGCACGGTGCGCATGACCCTCTATAATTCCTCTGCCGCCACGCTGGCCGGCGGAAAGAACCGCGAGGTGAAGCTTGCGTTCTATGCGGATGATCTGCATACCAAGCCTGCAGAGGTAGCCTGCACCACAAACGGCGTATTGGTTAGCGGTAATGAAATCACCATTTCCGAAGACAGCGCCCTCGCCCGCATCGATCAGGGAACCTTTACACTGGACCTGACCTATAATCTGGGCGAGTATATGACATCCATTGGCAAAACCGAGATCCCCAATGTGGGTACCTATCTGTACGCCGAGGCGTGGGCGGAAGGCAAGATCGGTGGAACGGGAAGCAATCAGCGCCTGCCGGAGTATGACGGCAGTGACAGCGAGGCCAGCGTCCATATGACCGGCGCACTGGCCCGCACCGGAGAGCGGATGACGATGGATGTGACACAGGGGAACGACGGCAACGGTCACAGCACCGCCGCCATTACCCTGCGCAACAACTCCCTGCAGTCTCAGACCAGCGCAAAGCTGGTGGCCACGCTGCTGGATGCTGCCGGGACCGTTCTGGAAACGAAAAAGACCAGTATTGGCGGTGCCATCTCCGGGGAAACCTTCCGGACGGAAACCGTCACCTTCTCCCGGCTTGGCACCCGCGTAGTGGTGCGAGCCGCAGTGCCCGGTGATGACCTTCTGACCTTTGAAGGTCTGGCAGTGGGGCTCGGCGATTTTACCGCCAACGGAACGAACTATACCTATACGCTGCAAAATGATAGCGGAGCAACATCTACGCTAGTCACAGCGGTGTCTGGAAACGGCAAGCCCGTGAGCATCAACGGACAGGCTCTGTCCACCGGCGGCAGCGCAACCGTTGCCATCCCCAACAGCGGCACAACCGACATTGTCGTGAAGATCGGTACTAAAACCTACACGCTGACGATTCTGCGCAATAGCGGCACAGGCGGCAATGAAGGCGGTAGCGGCGGAGCGACCAGCTACACGCTGACCTTCGATACCAACGGCGGCAGCGCCATTTCCAAGGTATCTAGGACCAGCGGCACCACGGTTGACCTGACCGGCTATACGCCTACTCGTGACGGCTATACCTTCGATGGTTGGTACAGCAATAGAGAACTGACTATCAAAGTCACTTCTATCAAGCTGACTTCCAATACCACCATTTACGCAAAGTGGACGGCAAAATCGGATATGTCTTTCACCGATGTGGCAGACAAAGCATATTACAGAGATGCCGTTGCGTGGGCTGTTGAGAACGGCATCACGAAAGGCACCACCGCAACGACCTTCAGCCCTAACGCTACCTGCACCAGAGCGCAGGCCGTGACCTTCCTGTGGCGTGCCGCTGGCAGTCCCAAGCCCGAAACCCGCACCATGCCCTTCGCCGACGTTCCCGCGGGCAGCTATTACTATGACGCGGTGCTGTGGGCGGTAGAAAACGGCATCACCAAAGGCACCAGCGACACCACGTTCAGTCCGGATGCCACCTGCTCCCGCGCCCAGATCGTCGCGTTCCTCTGGCGTTCTGAAAAATCCCCGGCAGCGGGTACAGCCAATCCCTTTGCCGATGTGAAGTCCACCGCCTACTATGCCGATGCGGTTCTGTGGGCGGTCAAGGAGGATATCACCAAGGGAACCACCAACACCACATTCAGCCCCGACGCGGATTGCACCAGAGCGCAGATCGTGACCTTCCTCTGGCGCTGCAAGAAGTGATCGGCTGACATACGGCCAAGCAGTAAAGCCACTGCCTTGACCCCATAAGCGAACATCGAACAGCGCAGCGGACGGGCATCTCGCCCCGAAGCTGCGCTGTTCTCTTTTCGCTATTCCCGGCAGAACGCCTTCCGGCACATCTGCGCCTCAGCCATCAGCGACTCCCGCGGGAGATCGTTTCCTTCGCCTCCCGCAGTAAGGACGAGTTTGTGAGGCTGGTCATGGACAGTGACCTGCGGCAACGTGACCGGAATATTGCAAAGCGGAAACGGCAGCTTGCCGATTCCGAAAAGCGGATCACAGAGTTGGATGCTATCTTCAAGCGGCTCTATGAGGACAACATTTCGGGCAAGCTCTCCGATGAACGCTTTCAGAAGCTCTCTGCGGACTATGAGAAGGAAGGACAGGAGCTCAAGGTGCTGACGAGTCCCCTTCGGAAAGAAGTGGAGCTAGGGAAAAGCAAATCGGCGGATGTTGATCGTTTTCTCTCCGTTGTGGAGAGGTACACGGATATCCCGGAGCTCACGCCCTGCATCCTCCATGAGTTCGTGGAGAAAATCATCGTCCATGCGGCCAGCGACCCGAAGGGCAAGAACCGGATGCAGGAGATCGATATTTACTACAAGGGTATCGGATCCTTGGAAATGTCAAAAGTCACGGCATCAATGGAAAAATGAGAAAACGGTACAGCCGAAGCTATACCGTTCTCTCTTTCCTCACGATGTTTTCTTATCGGGAGCTGCCTTGCCGCTCTTTTCGTTTTACTCTATGCTTTCGCTCTGCTCCGACAGATGCAAATCCAAATTTCGACCGCGTGTGCAAACACTGCGAATGTGCACTTAGCTGTGGATTTCATCAACCGAATACAAAATCACGTCATTTCGCGTAGCATACTGTCGAATTCCCGCAGAACTCCACGGCTCTACATCATACAGCGGATACTTAGCCGGAAATACAGTCAAATTCTCCTGTATCAAAGTGCAAAGGCGTTGTCCCACCGTTCTGCCAAAGCGGTATCCCGATACTGCTGCATAATGTACATCAGCTTTTCCGTAATATCCCGCTCGGCTGCTGAGGTGTAAAATGTCTTATATCTTTGCGGCACGACTCTGAAGCAGCTCCTTTACTTGAGCGTCCATATCGCACTGCGCAGAGATGCGTCCGGCAGCAATAAAACCATCTTCTTGCAGTACGATTGTATTCCGGTCTTCCGCTAAGAAGCAGGTCGATCTGAAAGCGTACCGGTCCTCTCCGTCCGGCGCACGGTTATTCTTAGTGCGGATAAATCTCAAAAATCTCCTTTCCGCTTTTGAGCTGCCCTTATAGCCGCACTTCTGCCAATCGGTTGCAAGGATTCTCCAAATCGCTGAAGCTGCATTTGTCCATGCTATTCAGAAGGTACCCTGTCCTGCTCCTATCCGGACAGAGAAATCAAGCATTCAATAAAGAACGCGCGTTCTCTTTACTGCAAATCATACTGCATTTTCGTATTTTTCGCAAAATCAATTCATCTATCGTGTTGATTTATGCATTCTTTCTCAACGGCAGTTCTCCCGCAAATCTGCGGCTGCACCTGCAGGAGCTCCGCTGTTTCCTGTTCTCCGGTTTGCATTTTTGCCGGTTTCGTGGTATATTTCTAATATATGCCGTATGACTTTGTAAGCGGTCATACACGTCAATCTGCGAACACATCATACAAAGGTGGGGAGCAAAGATGAACGGACCTACATTACAAGTGCAGATGCTCGGGCAGTTTACCCTTCGATACGGCGACCGCACCATTTCCGACAGCGACGATCGCTCCCGCCGGGTATGGTCACTGTTGGCCTATATGCTGTATAACCACGGCCGCTCGTTCGCACAGGAGGAGCTGATCCATCTATACTGGAGCAACAGCGAGAAAAGCGCGGATCCCGGAAATGCGCTCAAATCAATCTTTCACCGCATTCGCACCGCGCTGGACAAGCTGCAGCCGGGACTTGGCCGCCTGCTCATCCGCCGCAAAGCAGGCCGATACTTCTGGAACAACGTTATGCCGCTTTCCCTCGATATTGAGGATTTTGAGGCGCATTTTCATGCCGCCGAAGCCGCCGGAGATGACGATGTCCGTCTGGCGGAATATCAGGCTGCACTGGCAATGTATGCCGGCGATCCGCTGCCGCGCATGACCGATGAAATCTGGACTGTTCCAATCGTGGCCTACTATCACAGCCTGTACACCCGTGCGGCAGCCGGTGCGATCGAGCTGCTCGAAAAGCAGAAGCGCACAGCCGAAGCCGTTGCGCTGTGCCGTCGGGCGATTCATATTGAGCCGTATCAGGAGGATCTGTATGAGCACCTCATGCGCGGTCTGCTCCGCACCGGCGATATGAAGGGCGCTATGTCGGTCTACGAGGAAATGAGCGAGCAGCTGTTTGCGCATTTCGGCGTTATGCCGTCCGAGACGCTGCGCACACTGTATCGTCAGGCGACACGCACCGTAAACGACCGCACACTGACCATGGACGAGGTTTGCTCTCAGCTTGAGGAGCCTGCGCCGCACGGCGGCGCCATGGTATGCGAATACGACTTTTTCAAGATTCTGTACCGTTCCGAAGCCCGTTCGATCGCGCGAAATGGCCATTCAGCGAATATCTGCCTGCTGTCGGTCTCCGGCAAGGACGGCGAAATGCTTGCACGCCGCAGTCTGGACCCCGCAATGAATAATCTGCAAGTGCTTGTCCAGAACAATCTGCGCCGCGGCGATGTAATCGCTCGATGCAGCATTTCGCAGTATATCATCCTGCTGCCGCAGGCGAATTACGAAAACAGCCGCATGGTTGCCGACCGACTGGTAAGCGCGTTTTACCGTCGGTATCCGCACTCGCCCGCACGGCTCCGCTATACGGTGCAGCCGCTGGCATAATCAGACTTTCAAAACAACTGCGTGCCGTCTATCCCACGCACAATAAAGGAGATAAACATGGGTAAACAAAGCTGGAAGCCCGGCAACATGCTCAATCCCGTTCCGGCGGTGATGGTCAGCGTTGCCGATGAAGAACACCGTCCCAACATCATCACGGTAGCGTGGGCCGGTACGATCTGCACCAACCCGCCGATGGTGTCGATCTCGGTTCGTCCGTCACGGTATTCTTACGATATTATCGAAAAAACCGGTGAATTTGTCATCAATCTCACCACCGAAAAGCTGGCGCGCGCGTGCGACTACTGCGGCGTTGTCAGCGGCCGTGATGTGGATAAATTTGCGAAAACCGGTCTGACGCCCATGCCGGTTGAGCATGTCAGCGCACCCGCTATCGCGGAAAGCCCGGTCAACATCGCCTGCCGCGTCACCGAGAGCCGCGCACTCGGCAGCCATACCATGTTCATCGCCGAGGTGGTCAGCGTGACGGTTGATGACGAATATCTGGACGAAAACGACCGGTTTCATATCAACGATGCGAACCTGATTATGTACTCCCACGGCGAGTATTTTGCGCTTGGCAAGTATCTCGGCAAGTTCGGATACAGCGTGCAGAAGAAGAAAAAGAGGAAGAAGTAAGGCGTTTTCAACTGCATACTATTGGCTGAAATATCAAATCGGAATTTAAGGAGGTCTTGTATGAAGAAAATAGTATGTACAATGCTATGTATTATGCTTTTATTTGGTTTGAGTGCTTGTGGTGGAGATGTCAGTGAAGTAAAAACTCATAATGTTGAATCTGAGAGCTATTCAGAAGAGGATATTAAAGCCGCTATTGACACAATAAAAAAGGAGTTTAAGAGTGACTGGAAAGGATGCACTCTCACAGAAATTTACTATGCCGGAGATGACTGCACGAAAGATCATAAAGATTGGGCAGACAGAAACAATGCAGATGAAGTCATTGTTTTATTATCTTCATTCGATGTTGATTCATCTGGTGGAGACGGGTCATTGAATCCAAATAGTACATACAATGATTGGAAGTGGATTTTAGTTAGAACAGATGGCGGAAAGTGGCAGCATGTTGACCATGGATATTAAGTCAAATTCCAGTTTTCCGCACCATGCAACCCAAAACAACGC
>OLPC01002497.1_pt1 | contig 13653 bp, 10 predicted proteins | sample 1672341 | NCBI WGS metagenome assembly OLPC01 (sample SAMEA3136673, study PRJEB25190) | human gut metagenome | reverse complement strand
AACTTCTGGGACGTATGAAATTCCGTTCAAGCTATGGACAGAATGCATTAAAGCATTCGATCGAGGTAGCACAGCTTTCAGGAATGCTGGCTGGTGAAGTTGGTGTAGATGTCCGCATGGCGAAGAGAGCTGGTCTTCTTCATGACATTGGTAAATCCATTGACCATGAGGTAGAGGGCTCACATATTCAGATCGGTGTTGACCTTTGTAAGAAATACAAAGAATCCCCTATCGTTATCAATACGGTTGCATCCCATCATGGTGATGTAGAACCGGAGTCACTGATTGCATGCATTGTACAGGCCGCAGATGCAATTTCTGCTGCAAGACCTGGTGCAAGACGTGAAACTCTGGAAACATATACCAACCGACTGAAACAGCTGGAAGACATTACCAATCAGTTTAAGGGTGTTGAGAAATCTTTTGCTATTCAGGCAGGAAGGGAAATTCGTGTGATGGTAGTACCGGATCACGTAAGTGATGCAGATATGGTTCTGTTGGCAAGAGATATTGCCAAACAGATTGAAGCAGAGCTTGAATATCCTGGTCAGATTAAGGTTAATGTAATTCGCGAAAGCAGAGCAGTTGACTATGCGAAATAATTAGTTCTTTGCAGATATAAATCCTGCAGATTGTATAGAAAGATACGGTCTGCAGGATTTTTTTGTGTGCATATCCCGGACTGGTCTCCCATAGACTGGTACAGGGTGAAGCCATGAAACAAAGCGAAATTATGAAAAAGAAAACCAGATTTCCTGCACTGATCCTGTTTTTGTGTGGGTTTCTGACTGGAAATCTTATACCAAATATTCTCTGGAAAATAAAGTGGCAGCAGAAAACGCTGGCAAGTATCTATTTCTTAAGCATATTTGCAGCCGGAAATATTTCAGGTACAGAATATTTAAAAGAACTCATAAAGATCCGGGGTAGTCTGTTTATCCTGAGTGTTCTCTGTGGGTTTTCGATTTTCGGGGTTCCATTGGCTGTTGCAGGAATGCTGTTTCTGGGATTTATCATAGGCACGGTAGCTGCCATGTCCATTCTGCAATTTGGATTTGCCGGCGGTCTGATCGGAGCAGGTCTGTTGCTGCCGCAGTATCTTTTTTATATTCCAGTGTGGATGTATCTGATGGCACAGGTATGGGAATTATCCTTGGGGATCTGGAGAAATAAAGGCCTGTTTCCCGGAAGATGCAGAAGATATCTTATAAGCGCCGGGATTGCCCTGCTGGTATATGCTGCCGGAATACTCACAGAATGTTATATAAATCCGTGGATCGCAGAAAAACTTCTGACTTTTGTTGATTTCTTTTAGAAAGTTAAAAATTTTTCAGGAAGAGGATATACAAGATTTTGTAGAGGTTGTCATAAAATATCCGATATATGGTACATAATGTCGGAACAGCCCGGATTTAGTGGATTTCTGTAAAAAAAGGGTTTGATTTTATGTCAAATTAACAGTATAATACAGGTACGTTTTAATGGAATCATGCGGCAGGCAGATCGCGGATTCCCGCCTGGGCGAGAACAAAAAGGATAAAAGAGAAGCTGTAGAGGGCGAATACAGTTGACAATAATGAGAATATAAAGGGAACGGGAAGTATAACATATGGATATAGAGATAAGGGAGTTTGTTGCATATCTGCATAATATAAAGAAGATGTCTGCCAATACCGAGGTATCCTACCAACGGGATCTGAAGAAAATGGCAGAATTTCTGGGAGATCGCGGAGTAAAGGATCTGAAAGAAGTAAGAGAACTGGAACTTGAGGGATACATCAGCTACATGGAACGGGAACATTTTGCTTCCTCTTCTATTTCAAGAAGTGTGGCATCTATCAGGGCTTTTTTTAATTACCTGTGGAAAGAAGGACATATCAGTAAAGATCCTGCAGAGAATCTGAAGCCGCCGAAAGTGGAGAAGAAAGCACCGGAGATCCTTACTATCGAGGAAGTGGATAAACTGCTTCAGCAGCCGGATTTGAATACTGTAAAAGGGATCAGGGATTCTGCCATGCTGGAACTTTTGTATGCCACCGGAATGCGTGTCAGCGAGATGCTTCATCTGCAGATCACAGATGTGAATCTGCAATTCGGATATGTAGTGTGTCATGAGAATGGAAAAGAGAGGATTATTCCTATCGGTGTTCCCTGTAAGAAAGCGATGGAACATTATCTGGAGTCTGCCAGAAATGTATTTGTAAAAGATCAGCAGGAATCTGCACTGTTTACCAACTGTTCCGGTAAAGCGATGAGCCGTCAGGGATTCTGGAAAGTATTAAAAGGATATGCAGACAGCGCAGGGATCAAGAGAGATATCACACCGCACACACTGAGGCATTCCTTTGCCGTACATATGCTCCAGAATGGAGCAGATATCAGAAGCGTACAGGAAATGCTGGGACATTCGGATATCTCCACCACACAGATCTATCTGGGCGTGAATATGAATAAAATGAGAGACGTGTACATGAAAAATCATCCACGCCATTAAAAAAGCTTCGACAGCCGAAAGGCTGCCGGAGCTTTTAAGTTTAGCACATTTCTGCGATAGTATACAGAAGCTTCTCGGATTCCTCCCATCCAAGGCATGGATCTGTGATAGATTTTCCATAAATATGGTCGCAGCCAATTTTCTGATTGCCAGGTTCAATATAGCTTTCGATCATAAGACCTTTCACCAGAGTATGAAGTTCAGGGTCTACCTGGCGGCTGTGGAGAACTTCTTTGGCAATACGAACCTGCTGATCATACTGCTTGTTGGAGTTGGAATGGTTGGTGTCTACAATGACTGCCGGGTTTTTTAAATTCTTCTGCTGATATTTTTCCCAGAGAAGACGCAGATCTTCATAATGATAATTCGGGATTGCTTCTCCGTGCTTGCTTACAGCACCACGGAGAATGGTATGTGCCAGTTCATTACCGGTAGTTTCTACTTCCCAACTTCTGTAGATAAAACGATGACCGCCCTGAGCTGCCACGACTGAGTTTAACATAACTGCCAGGTCACCGCTGGTAGGGTTCTTCATACCTGCAGGAACTTCCATGCCGCTGACTGTAAGACGATGCTGCTGATCTTCTACAGAACGTGCACCTACTGCAACATAGGAAAGCAGGTCAGAAAGATAACGGTAGTTCTCCGGATAAAGCATTTCATCTGCACAGGTCATACCGCTGGTCTGGATCGCATGAATATGCATCTTACGGATAGCAATCAGGCCGGCCAGAAGGTTCGGCTGTTTTTCCGGATCCGGCTGGTGGACCATACCTTTGTATCCTTCACCTGTTGTTCTTGGTTTATTTGTATAAACACGAGGAACGATCAGAACCTTGTCAGCTATTTTTTCCTGAACCTTGCGTAATCTTGTAAGGTAATCCAGTACAGCATCCTCATTGTCTGCTGAACAAGGACCGATGATTGCAAGAAATTTGTCTGATCTGCCTGTAAAAACGTCTCGAAGTTCCTGGTCTCTTGCATCTTTAATGGCCTGAATTTCAGCATCGATGGGATACTGATTGCGAATTTCTTCAGGGGTTGGTAATTTTTTGATAAAATCGAATCCCATGTTTGTATCTCCTTTGTTTCTTATTCCGTTGTACTTCAACCGTTAATTATAAACGATTCTAAACAGAATGTCGATAGAAAAAATATTTTTCAGTGTTTTTCGGAAAGGTTACCAAGAGCAGAGAGCGCAATGATATGCAGTACTGTAAGGATAAGTTCGCTGAACAGTATCCCGTACAGATATCCCCGGATCCCGAAAATCGGTATGGCAAAGAGTACAAAAGCTACCCGGATACATAGGCTGACTGCACTGTGTATCAGACAGATCCCGGATCTTCCCAGACCATTCAGCACGCTGGTGAGGGTAGTATTGAGATACAGGAATGGACAGATAAAGGACATAGTGCGGATATACGTGCCTGCAGTAGTGCTGTGGAATAAAAAAATCCCCATATATTTTCCAAAGAACAGGAAAAGGAGCATACAGGCACCGCCTAAAAGTACACAATACCGGAAAATCTGACGGATCACATACCGGATCCTTTTCTGATATCCCAGAGTCTGCAGTTCTGTGACAGAAGGAAGAAGCATTACGGCAACAGAATTGGTAAGGGTTGCAGGAAACAGGATCAGGGGCAGGGCCATTCCTGTAAAAATACCGTAAATACTTAAAGCGTCCGATGCATTTAATCCTGACATCTGAAGCCTGCCGGGGATCAGGATGACCTCCATGCTTCCCAGTACAGTCAGAAGAATTTTGTTAAGAGAAAGGGGAACAGAGATATGAAACAGTTCTTTTAACAGCACAAGAGGTTTTTGAAGCTGAAAAAAGGAATAATGTATCTCTTTAAAATGCATACTGATAAAAAAGAGAGAAGCAATGCAGGCAGCAGTTTCCCCGATGAGATTTCCTCCTGCTGCCATAAGAGGTGTGACGGTACGTTTTTCTGAGATACAGACAAGATAGATCACATAACAACCGCCTACACGGAAAGCCTGTTCCAGAAGCTGGATCCCGGCAGGCAGTCCGGCTTTCTTTCTGCCGAAATAATAACTGTTGATGCAGGTATGCAGGGTGCTTAAAGGAACGGCGGGAGCCATCATCCGGATCAGTGAAGCAGTCCGTGGTTCCTTCAGGATTTTCACAGCCCAGAAATCAGCCCTGTAATAGAAAAGAAAGGACAGGACTAAAGAGAAAAGTACAGAAAACAAAGTTCCGGATATGAAATAATCCCCTGCTCTTCCTGGACAACCCAAAGCTTCCCTGGATGCGGTAAGGCGGGAAATGGCAGTCTGGATCCCGGATGCACAGAATGCCAGTGCAAGAATCTGCAGCGGCATAACAAGCTGAAAAATTCCAAGTCCTTCTGCACCAATTGTATGAGAAAGGAATATTCTGTAAAAGAAACCTATGAGCCTGCTTGCCAGACCTGCAAAGGTAAGCAGCAGAGTTCCTTTGATAAAGAGCTTTTTGGACATAATCTTGAGACCTTGATTTAGACCTTAACCTTTTTGCCAATATATGCATAAAACAGCCTTGACAGAACTGCATCTTTCTGATAAAGTAGTCATGAAATCCGAGGGAAACACTGGGAATTAGAACGAGGTGAGAAAATGAAGCTGTCAACAAGAGCACGCTATGGTTTGAAAGCACTGATCGATCTGGGGTTACACAGCGAGAATGAAGCAGTGTCTTTACAGAGCATTGCGGAGAGACAGGATATTTCCACAAGCTACCTCGAACAGCTTATGGCCATGCTTAAGAAGGCCGGTCTTGTAAAGAGCAGCAGAGGGGCTTACGGCGGATACCAGCTTGGCAAGCCGGCAGATGAGATCTCGGTCGGTGAAGTCCTGCGTGTGCTGGAAGGCAGCCTGGAAGCAGCAGCCTGTCCCGGGATTGAGAATGACGGAACCTGCCATGGCAGTGATGTATGTGTGGCAAAGCTCGTCTGGAAGAGAATCAATGACAGTATTACAAGCGCTGTCGATACCCTGATGCTTGGTCAGCTGATCGAGGAAAGCAGAAGAGTACATGAAGAAAAAATGGAAAGTCAGGGCATGGAAGAAAATGTACCGGACATACTTAAATAAAACAGGAGGACAAGAAAATGGGAAAAATGATTTATCTGGACAATGCAGCAACAACTAAAACAGCACCGGAGGTTGTCCAGGCAATGCTGCCATATTTTTCAGAATATTATGGCAACCCGTCCAGTATTTATGATTTTGCAGGCAAGAGCAAAGAGGCGATCACCAAAGGAAGAGAGCAGATCGCAGAAGTTCTTGGAGCAAAGAAAGAAGAAATTTATTTCACAGCAGGTGGTTCCGAGTCTGATAACTGGGCTCTGAAGGCTACCTTTGAGGCATATAAAGCAAAAGGAAACCACATCATCACAACAAAGATCGAGCATCATGCAATTCTCCATACCTGTGAATATCTGGAGAAACGCGGCGCAAAGATCACATATGTAGATGTAGACGAGAACGGTATTGTAAAACTGGATGAACTTGAGAAAGCAATCACACCGGAAACAATCCTGATTTCTGTAATGTTTGCAAACAACGAGATTGGTTCTATCCAGCCAATCAAGGAAATCGGACGTATCGCAAAAGAGCATGGAGTGCTTTTCCACACAGATGCTGTTCAGGCATTCTGTCAGGTTCCGATCAATGTGGATGAATGCAATATTGATATGTTAAGCTCCAGCGGACATAAGATCAATGGACCAAAAGGAATCGGTTTCCTCTACATTCGTAAGGGCGTAAAAATCCGTTCCTTTGTACATGGCGGTGCACAGGAACGTAAACGTCGTGCAGGTACAGAGAATGTGCCGGGAATCGTTGGATACGGTGCAGCAGCAGCACGTGCAAATGCATCCATGAAAGAACGTACTGACAAAGAAATCGCTATCAGAGATCATCTGATCCACAGAATTGAGAAAGAGATTCCTTATGTAAAAGTAAACGGTGACCGTATAAAACGTCTTCCGAATAACGTAAATGTCAGCTTCCAGTTTGTTGAGGGCGAATCTCTCCTGCTGATGCTGGATAATTATGGAATCTGTGCATCCAGCGGATCTGCCTGTACATCAGGTTCTCTTGATCCGTCCCATGTACTTCTTGCAATCGGACTTCCGCACGAGATTGCACATGGTTCTCTGCGTATGACACTCAGCGAAGAGACAACAATGGAAGATGTAGATTTCGTAGTGGACAGATTGAAAGAAATTGTAGCGCACTTAAGAAGCATGTCTCCATTATATGAAGATTTCATGAAAAAACAGAATAAATAACAAAACAGAAGATAATTGTTTGCATTTTTGCAGTTACAACAGAAATAATATTAAAAGAAAGTCAGGATAACAGGAGGAAACACAAATGGCTTACAGTGAAAAAGTAATGGATCATTTTCAGCATCCGCGTAATGTAGGAGAAATAGAGAACGCAAGTGGCGTAGGTACAGTGGGAAATGCAAAATGCGGTGATATCATGAGGATTTTTCTTGATATCGATGATGAAACACATATCATCAAAGACTGCAAATTCAAAACATTCGGATGTGGTGCGGCAGTTGCAACCAGCAGCATGGCAACAGAGATGGTAATGGGAAAAACCATCGAAGAAGCTATGGAAGTTACAAATAAGGCAGTTATGGAAGCCCTGGACGGACTTCCGCCTGTAAAAGTACACTGCTCCCTGCTTGCAGAGGAAGCAATCCATGCGGCTCTGTGGGATTATGCACAGAAGCATCATATTGAGATTAAAGGTCTTAAGAAACCAAAGTCTGATATTCACGAAGGCGAAGAAGCAGAGGAAGAAGAATATTGATTATAGCAAAAAAACTGAATCTGTTTGTAATCTGAAATCGTTATTTATAAAGAAGGGGCGGGTGATACTCATCATCTGCCCTGTGCTTTATATTATGGCATTATATGATACCAGGGACAAAAGATATTTTGTGAAGCAGTTCCCGCAATTTTTATTATATGATGCTGCTATAAATATTTTCTGCAGGAGGTAGCAATGACAGGACTTACAAATGAACAGGTGCAGGAGAGGATTGCAGAAGGAAAAGTTAATGTCAACGAGAACCCGAATACCAGAACCTACAAGCAGATCATTTTGGAAAACACGCTTACATTTTTTAACTTTTTAAATATTGCATTGCTTGTTCTGGTGCTTTTTGTGAGATCTTATAAGAACTCCATGTTTATGGGAATCATTCTGATCAATACAGTGATAGGTATTATTCAGGAGATCAGAGCAAAGAAGACGATTGACAAACTTGCAATCCTTACAGAGAGTAAAACAGTAGTTTTGCGTGAGGGGAAGAAATGGAGTATTTCCACAGAGAAACTGGTTCTGGATGATCTGATCTTTCTGAAAACAGGAGATCAGGTTCCGGCTGACGTAAAGGTACTGGAGGGAACTGTAGAAGTAAACGAGTCTCTACTCACCGGTGAGTCGGACAATCTGTCCAAAAGCCAGGGAGACGAACTTTTTTCAGGAAGCTTTGTGACATCAGGGGAAGCTTGCTGTCAGGTAATCCATGTTGGAAAAGATAATTATGCATCGCAGATCACAAGTGAAGCAAAGGAATTTAAACGTCATAATTCGGAACTTCGCAATTCTCTGAATGCGATTCTGAAGGTGATCAGTATCATTATCGTGCCTCTTGGTGCCATGTTGTTTTACAAGCAATATATGATCGTAGGAGATACACTGAAGGATTCTGTGGTAAATATGGTTGCCGCAGTACTTGGAATGATCCCGGAAGGCCTGGTACTTCTGACAAGTGTGGCACTGACATTGGGTTCTATGGTTCTTGCTACAAAGAAGACACTTGTGCAGGAGCTTTACTGTATTGAAACGCTGGCGAGAGTTGACACGCTCTGTCTGGATAAGACCGGTACGATCACAGAAGGTACCATGAAGGTTGAAGATGTGCAGTTGTATGATACAGCACAGACAACTGTTGTACAACATACAGCAAAATTTGATCCGGAAACAGGGGAGCCTGTTCAGAATGTGTCAGCATTAAAACCGGGGGTTACGGTATCAGCAGAGAAGGAAAACGGACAGATACAGGAAACAGTAAATTCAGAAACGGTATCTCAGGAAGAAAGACAGAAGCTTCAGGAAATTGACCACATTATGGGAAATATGATGTCAGTTCTTCATGATCAGAATGCAACAGCAGATGCGCTGAGAAAGCGCTTTCCTTCAAGAAATGACCTGAAACTGATCCATGCCATTCCTTTCTCCTCAGACAGGAAATACAGTGGTGCTGTTTTTGAAGGAAGAGGAACTTATCTGATGGGAGCTGCACAGTTCCTTTTTCCGGAAGGAAATGAAGAACTTCTGGAACATTGCAGCAGTTACGCACAGGAGGGATACCGTATCCTTGTTCTGGCTCACAGTGAACAGGAGACAAAAGGAACGGAACGCCCGACAGGACTTGAACCGTTGGGACTGTTTCTCATCACTGACGTGATACGTGAGGAAGCACCGGATACTCTGGCTTTTTTTGACAGCCAGGGAGTTGACCTTAAAGTTATCTCAGGAGATGATCCTGTGACTGTCTCTGCGATTGCAAAGAAAGCAGGACTGAAAAATGCCAATCATTATATCGATGCAACAACAATCAAAACTTCGGAAGAAATGCAGCGTGCAGTTGCAGAGTGCAGTGTATTCGGGCGTGTAACACCACAGCAGAAGAAACAGATGGTACAGGCTCTTCAGTCACAGAAGCATACAGTTGCGATGACCGGTGACGGTGTAAATGACGTACTTGCACTCAAGGAAGCAGACTGCAGTATTGCCATGGCAGCAGGAAGCGATGCAGCTAAAAATATTGCAAATGTCGTTCTTCTTGATTCTAATTTCGGGGCAATGCCTCATATTGTAAATCAGGGCCGTCGTGTTGTAAACAATATCAGAAGTGCGGCATCCATGTTTCTGATCAAAACAATTTTTTCTGTTTTACTGTCATTGATCACAATTTTCTTTGGAGATGCATATCCCTTTGAACCAATCCAGATGTCACTGATCAGTGCCTGCGCAGTGGGAATTCCTACATTTCTTCTGACACAGGAGAATAATTACAATAAGATTGACCATACATTCCTGAGGCACGTATTTATGAATGCATTTCCTGCGGCAGTAACCATTACAGGATGTGTATTTACGATCATGCTGGTCTGTCAGGATGTATACCATTCCAACGTCATGCTTAATACAGCCTGTGTTCTGGTTACGGGGTGGAACTATATGTCTGCACTGCGTACAGTTTATTCGCCGCTGAACACATACAGAAAAGTGATCATTTATGGAATGCAGTTTGCATTTTTTATAAGTGCGGTTGTATTGCAGGATTTGCTGACACTGGGTTCTCTGGAATTTGGAATGATCATTCTGGTATTTGTACTGATGACATTCTCTCCAATCCTGATCGAAACTATTACAGAATGGATCAGGAGGATTTATGAGAAGTCACTGGACAGAGAAGATGAAAATAAAGGATTTTTTGCAAGATTTTTGGAAAGAGTCCAGAAGTAAAAAACGAGGACAATCTGTAAAATATGCAGATTGTCCTCGTTTGCATTATGCGGTCTGCGTTATGCAGATTAATGGTTTATTTCTTTCTGCACAGCCAGAAGCATCCAAATGCAGGGATCATAACACCTTTAGCTTCCATCTCATGTCCTGAGATAAGATCAGTGTATATGCCGTCATCTTCGTTGATCCATGCAACCTTATCCTGATCGCTGAAGTTATAGATTCCGATGAATTTCTCCTCTGCATTTTCGCGTACGATTGCAAGGATAGAAGAATCCCAGGTATCGATTGTACGAAGATCAGCTGTTGTATCAAAAACGCTGTGTGAACTTCTGATATGTTCCAGATGATCCAGTGCGTGGAAAAGTTTTCCCTGTACTGTATCTGCGATATTTCTGTTTGGAGCAAGTGACCAGTTGAATTCTCCTCTGTGAAGATAGCGGGAATCAACTGCCTTGTCAGGATCATCTTTATAAGAATAGTCGTTTACCTGACCAATCTCATCTCCGCTGTAGATTACAGGGATACCTGACTGGGAAAGCATAAATGCATGAAGTGTGATGTCATAGCGCACACTTCTGTCAACACCAGCTGCATTTCCTTCAAAACCATATTTCTCAATGCCGCACAGAGATGCGGTAGTACCGCAAAGTCTTGCATCACCCAGACGCGGGTCATCATTGTAAAGTTCACCGCGGCCAAATGTATCCGGATATTTGCCTGTAAAGAAATCATTCAGGAATTTCTTATGAGAAACCTCATCGATTGAGAAATTCTTCAGGAAATCATAATCCAGTCCCCAGCCAATATCATCGTGGCAACGCAGATAATTCTGGAAGATGTACTCTTTTGGAAGAGATCCCAGAATATCCAGCTGTCTGCGGAGCAGAGATACATCTTTGGTTGCAACTGTGTGCCAGGTGCTTGCCATAGTAGTAACGTTATACAGGATATGGCATTCCGGCTTTTCAAGTGTACCGAAATATGGAACAACTTTTTCAGGAGCCATGACAACCTCTCCGAGAAGAAGGACTCCCGGGCACACGATCTCGCAGATCATACGCATCATACGTACGATTGTGTGAACCTGTGGCAGGTTGCGGCAGTTTGTTCCAAGCTGCTTCCAGATATAAGGAACTGCATCGAGACGTACGATGTCAACACCCTGGTTTGCCAGATATAACATATTGTAGACCATTTCGTTAAACACAACAGGATTTCTGTAGTTTAAATCCCACTGGTATGGATAGAAAGTAGTCATGACATGCTTGTGAAGGTCATCCAGCCATGTAAAGTTGCCCGGTGCGGTAGTTGGGAATACCTGTGGACAAGTCTTCTCATAGAGAGCAGGAACATCGTAGGTATCAAAGAAGAAATAACGGTCCTGGTATTCTTTTTCACCTGCGCGAGCCCGTTTTGCCCACTCATGCTCTTCGGAAGTATGGTTCATAACGAAATCAAGGCAGATGTTGATGCCGCGTTCATGGCATTTGGAGGTAAGCTCTGAAAAGTCCTCCATAGTACCAAGCTCAGGCTGCACTGTGCGGAAGTCAGCTACTGCGTAACCACCGTCACTTTTTCCTTTCGGAGATGCGAGCAGAGGCATCAGATGAAGATAATTGACATTGCATTCTTCCACATAATCCAGATGTTCCTCCAGACCTTTTAAAGTATGTGCAAAATTGTTTACATACATCATCATGCCTACAAGGTCATTGCGTTTATACCAGTCCGGATCAGCCTCACGTTTTTTATCAGATGCCTTTAATGCTGAATTTCTGCTGTTATAGAAAGCTTCCATATTAGAAGTAAGATCATGCAGATAGGTCATGACATCATCACGATCCTGATATAATTCGCAATATAACCATTTCAGCTCATCATAATGTTTCTGAAAACGTTCATTATATAAAGTAAGATCAACAGGAACGTCCAGTTTAACAGGTTCCACTTTGGAAGTCTCGACCTTAACAGGTTCCACTTTGGAAGTCTCGACCTTAACAGGTTCTACTTTAGAAGTCTCGACCTTAACAGGTTCTACTTTGGAAGTCTCGACCTTAACAGGTTCTACTTTAGAAGTTTCAACTCTGACAGGCTCAGTTTTGGAAGTAGTCACTTGTAAAATTTCTGATTCCTGCTTTCTGACTGTTGATGAAGAACGTTTCTTCTGGAGTCTTTTTTTAGCCATAATATTCCTCCCTGGTTTATGAAAAATACAGTAACCGGGCAGTGTCGGGACATATAAAACATAAATATGGAGACACCGGACAGTTACGAATATATACAGAAAGCTGCAATTTCCATATCTGCTGTCAGTTTTTTATCATGATCAGCTATGATGCAGACCAGAGAAACAGTATTTGGAGCAGTTTGGAAATTGGGCTTCTGAAATCATATGTAATATTATATTATAGGAACTGCCATATAGGCAAGTACTGACACGTTTTACAGAGAAATAAATTCCGGTTTACGGTCTTTGAAGATTGTATAGTAACGAAAACCACAGGCTTCCAGTACACTGGCAGCTTTATCAAATGCACAGGCGATTTTATCCGGAGTATGCGCATCTGCTCCGATGGTGATGATCTCTCCGCCGAGTTCTCTATAGCGCCTTATTACGGCAGTACATGGATTGGGTTCTCCAAGACCATAATGATATCCGCCTGTATTAAGTTCGATGCCTTTTCCCATGGAAATCAGTTTCTTCAGAATCTCATCCAAAATATCTTTATACCGTCCGTAAGAATATTCCCGGTTCTTGTTAGGACCATAACGGACAACATAATCAATATGTCCGTAAACGTCAAATCCGTCATATGCGGAAATGTTTTCAAGAATGGATTCAAAATATTCCATATAACATAAAAATTCCTTACGTCCTTCAAAAAATTCCGGGTAATAAGGATCATACCCATGGACAAGATGGGATGAACCGATAACGAAATCAAAAGGTGTCTGAGAGAGAAGTGAGTCAAAATATTCTCTCAGATGCATCTGCAGTCCCAGTTCAATTCCGAAACGTACCTGAATTTTATCCTTATATATATCTGAAAGTTCAGCCAGCTTTTCTTTGTAAGCCGGAATATCCAGAGAAAAATCCAGATTGTCCGGAGTAACAGGGTAATCCGGATCCAGATGTTCCGTAAAAGTAATTCCCTGTAGTCCCGTTTCAACAGCGCGATGGATCATAACTTCCATAGGCGTATCCGAGTCAGCAGAAAAAGAAGAGTGCATATGACAATCCCACAATATTTGTCTGCCCATAATTTCAGTCCTTTCTTCTGTAAAAACAGTACTGTTATATTTGCGTGTGATATATTATAAATGAATACTGTGTCCTCTTAAATGGATATATCTGCACCTGAAATATCACAATTACAGGCCCGGATCAGTGTATTCATAAAGCACTGTATACACAGTATAACATATAATTTACATTTTTTACTTAATTTTTATCTGTTTTTTGGAAAATGGTCTTGAATTTTTGTTTAGAATTATGTACAATACATTACAGGTTGATGATTCTTTAACAAACAAAGGATTACCATAATTAACCACTTAATTCATAGGAGGAATTTTATCATGGCAGT
>OLPC01002489.1_pt1 | contig 13703 bp, 7 predicted proteins | sample 1672341 | NCBI WGS metagenome assembly OLPC01 (sample SAMEA3136673, study PRJEB25190) | human gut metagenome | reverse complement strand
GCCGAAAAATCTGACTACGCATCTTACGCACAAGCTTTATTCAGTGTTTCCTTAACGATATTATATCACACTTCTGCGAAAAAGTCAATCGTGCAAAATGGGAGAAAATTCTCCCCTGCAATTCCACAAAAACAGGGCAGGTTTCCCTGCCCGTGTGTTTTATGTCGTACTGGTTCTCAGCTTCAGCAGCAGCATAGACGGTGTGCCGTTGTCGTTCTTTTCATCGGCATAGTCCAGCGTGGACAGCATGACCCAGTGGTCTTCTTCGGACACTGTAACATCGTCCTTTTTCACCGCCGCCATTTCCAGCAGCTGCTCCAGCAGCTGCGGCTGCTCTGCGGCATCTGCCGTCATGATCTGGTCTATCAGTTCCTGTGCAGGGCAGGTTGCCGCAATGCTGGCAGTCACCTCCAGACGATACCGTTCATCAGGCAGCAGCAGTACACCGTCTGACAAGTCCGCAAATGCCGACTCCTGCAAAAAATCGTCCAGACTCCCGAACATGGCACTATTGTTCATATCATGTCCGAACACCAGCGAAAAAAAGTCGCTGAAATCCACCGCATTCCGGCTGTCCAGAAACGGGGTGCCGTACAAGTCGTAGCCGCCCTCATAGTTGTGGTCGGTGTATCTATCGCTGTCTGTGCCGCCCATGAGCGGATAGTCGATCATCGTCTGCGGCAGCACCAGCCAGCCGATCATGTCCGGATTGTCGGCACAGCCTTTTTGCAGCAGCGTTTCCCGCCGTTTTAGATTCCGGTCATCGTCCCACGACCGCACCTCGCTCTTGCCGTCCATTCCGCGGAGCACTTCCAGTACATGGCTCTCGCTGGAGTTGAAATAATGGCTTTCATGCAGAAAAACAGCAGACGAAATCACCGCCACCGACAAAAGCAGGCTCACTGCGATCCCAAAAATCTGACTGTAAATTTTTTTCTTGGATTTTACACTTCTTTGTTTCATCAGATGCCCCCGTTTCCCACATATTCATGTATATATTGTAACAAATTCGTACAAAAATATAAACACATTTCTGAGAAGAATTCGGGAAATTCTGGAATTCTCTATAATTTGTCCATACTCGGAATGAGATCACCCTCATTGATGCTGAATCAGATGATCCAGCAGAATCTTCACGCCGATCAGGATCAGCACCACGCCGCCGGCGATCTCCGCCTTTTTCTCAAAGCGGTTGCCAAAGCGATTGCCGATCCAGACACCGCAGAACGACAGCACCAGCGTGACACAGCCAATGATGGAAACGGAACTCCAGATCTGCACGTCCAGACAGGCAAACGCGATCCCCACCGCCAGAGCATCGATAGAGGTGGCAATTGCCAGCATGAACAGTTCCTTGTGATCCAGCCTGGCATCACTTTTTTCAGCAGCCGATTCTTCCTTTTCGTGGAACACGTCCCAGAGCATTTTTCCGCCGATGAATGCCAGCAGCACAAATGCGATCCAGTGGTCAAACGCCTGAATATAACGGGAAAATGATGTACCCAGCAGCCAGCCCAACAGCGGCATCAGTGCCTGAAACACGCCGAAATACAACCCGATGACCAACGCCTGATCGTACCGCATCTTCCGCATGCCCAGCCCCTTACAGACCGATACTGCAAATGCGTCCATTGACAGTCCGATCGCTGTCAGCAGCAGTTCTACAATTCCCATAAAACAGTTCTCCTTTTTATGCCTGAGGCATGGCTTTTTACAATAATTTATGCAATTACAAATCAGTATAGCACACGCCATTTCAGTTTGTCAAGGCAAATCATACTAATACAAAAAACCCGACACGGGATCGCTCCCGCATCGGGTTTTTCTTATGCTGTCATAGCCTTGTTGTCAGAAACGCTTACGCGTTCGAAATCAGGGAATCTGATTATTCAGCCCACATAGAGCCCTTCAGGTTCTTCAGATCCGGGCAAACCGGATTGTCCCAAGTAGTGCTCTTGTGACCAGCACCCATCAGAGCAACATAGTATGCCTGGTAGAAGATATCAGTTGCTTCCAGCTTGCCGTCTGCAGAATTCTCTCCTGCCTTGCTTTCGGTATCAATATCCGTCAGGAAGAAGGACAGTTTCTCCAGATTTGCATCCTTTGCATAATCGGTGCCGTCCAGAAGCTTTGCATCCTTAATACCAGCACCCTGTCTTGCAATGTAGTAGCTGCTGTAGTACATATCGGTAGCCTCTACCTTACCGGACAGGTCGGTGTCGCCCTTAATACCGATGTAAACCTTTGCAGTAGCAACCTTCTCGCCCTTATACAGGATATCGAGTTCGGTATCTACATATGCCTTGCCTTCCTTGTCGAACAGTGCCTTCGGGCTTTCTGCACCAAAGGTCAGATCGTCCATAACGCTTTCGCCGTTTACAGTTGCAGACTTCACAAGGTCAGCAGCGTTGAAATTGCGTCCGTCAATAGACAGATAGAAGTTTGCATCCGGATTTACTTCGATTTCCAGTTCTGCTTCTGCAGTCGTGGTGGTTACTTCTGTAGTAGTGGTAGCTTCGGTAGAAGCTGTCGTGTTTTCTGTGGTAGTGGTTGCTTCTGTAACAGTTGTCGTAGCTTCTGTGGTAGTTGCTTCTGTAGTAGAAGAAACAGCTGCCGGTGTGGTAGTAGTTTCTTCAGTGGTTGCTTCAGTAGTTGCTTCCGTGGTTTCTTCTGTAGTAGTAGTTGTTGTGGTAGTTGTGCTGGTAGTCGTCTTCTTGCTGAAGTCCGGCAGCTCTTCTGTTGTAGAAGCTGTGGTCTTCTTGCTGAAGTCCGGCAGCTCTTCTGTTGTAGCAGTTGTAGTTGCCTTTGTAGTAGTTGTTTCAGATTCTGTTACAGTAGTGGTTGTTGCACTGGTGCTGGTGGTTGTCGGACCTGCACTGGTGCTGGTTGCCGTAGCAGTTGTTGCTTCAGTAGTAACAGTCGTTGCTTCGGTAGTAGTGGTAGTGGTAGTTGCTTTGGTAGTTGTTACAATAGGTTCTTCGGTAGTGGTGGTTGTAGCAGCAGTCGTTGTTGTAGTGGTTGCTGCAGTTGTGGTGGTGACAGTCGTAGCCTCTGTAGCAGTTGTAGTCTGCGGTTCTTCTGTGGTAGTAGTCGTTGCCGCAGAGGTTGCAGTTGTAGTGGTGGTAGCTGTTGTAGTAGTTGTAGTTGTAGCAGTTGTTGTTTCAGTGGTTTCCACTACATCATTCATGATTACGCGGATCGCACCGTCCTTCAGACCAACCATTTCGTCGAAGATGTCTTCGCCGGTTACGCCCTCGCCGTTCAGGTAGTTGAAACGCTTGACATCTACCATCGTGGTGCCGCTGGGCAGTTTGTCAGAACCATTCGGTGCCCAGTCTACAGGGAACTCATAGTACTCAACAGTCTTGCCATCGTATTCACCAGTCTGAAGTGTCAGACCATATTCGTCAGCCAGTGCCTGTACAGTATCCTTATCCGGCACATTGAAGATCATGCGGAATACCTGATTCATCTTTGTCGGGTCAGTTGCACCTTCGGCAGAACGTGCACCAATGAAACGGATCCAGCGGTCGCTGCCGTCAGTAATGGTAGAAGTGCCGTCCTTGTATGCAATGAAATCATTTGCATTCGGAATACCGCTGCCGAAGTCGTTGACAACAAATGCTCTTTTTTTCAGCAGCTTGGACGGAATGGTGTACAGCTTTGCAGTTGCCTCCGGCAGGTTGACAACGCAGTTGATACCATAGCTGGTTGCGTCTACGCCTTCCTTGGCAGTTACCTTCACGCCCAGAGTGTAGTTCTTCAGAGAAGTGGCATCCTTTTCACTGGGATATACGAATACTTCGTCAATGTCCAGATTGATGTCCTTTTCTTCTGTGGTAGTGGTTGTGGTAGTCGTGTCAGTTGTAGTGGTTTCAGTCTGTGCATCTGTGTAAACGCGGATACCGCCGTTGTAGTAAACTACATCAGTAGTCGCAATATCTGTGCCGTTTTCGTCGATGTACTGACGGTTCGGAGCCAGATAGCCGTCGCCGTGTGTACCCTCAAAGTCCCAGTTTACCTTCTGATACTCTGCAAAGTTTACCGGGAACAGATAGTAGCTGTCGCCGTTTTCATCTGTCTGCAGTTCCAGACCATATTCCTTTGCGATGTCCACTGCGTTTTCTGCAATGGTGCAGTTGATGTCGATCACCTTGTCACCGCTGATCGTGATCGTGCTGGTACTGGAAGTCCACTGGAAATACATCCAACGCTTGGACGGCTCAACGCTCATATCCTGACCGTTTGCCTCATAGCCCTTCAGGTTCTGCGGAGAAGGAGCCAGGTCGCCGCTGACATAAACGTCCCTATAACCATAGTCCTTCTTGTTCTTCGGATTCTTGTAGATCGTCAGGATCTTGGAAGTAACTTCCGGAACTTCCAGAGCGAAGTTGAAGCCCTGTGCGTCCACATAGTTTTCAACCAGAACGGACAGCGGGATCTTTGCATAGTTGCTTGCAGTCTTGACCTGTGCTTCGTCTACCTTGAAGATGATGCCCTTGCCCTTCGGAGCTTCTGTCGTGGTGGTGCTGATGGACTTGGTAGTGGTTACAACAGTGGTGTCTGCCTTTGTAGCAGTGGTCTGTTTTGCTGTGGTTGTTGCAGCAGATGCAGAAGTTTCTGTAGCCTTGCTGGTTTCAGCAGATGCTTCTGTCGAAGTAGAAGCAGTGGTTTTTGCTGTAGTGTCAGCTGTGGTAGCTACAGTTGTAACTGTGGTTTCCTTAGTAGTTTCCTTGGAAGTAACAGTAGTTTCTTCTGTCGTTGCAGAAACGGTGCTTTCTTCTGTGGTTGCAACTGTTTCAGTTGTTACAGTGGTCACAGTTGTGGAAGTAGTGGTCTGATCCGGATCTTCGTCGAAGCACAGTACGATCTTGTCGATGGTTACATCGCCGAACTTCGGATAATAAACCATGAACTGTACAGTTTCACCAACAGTCTTCGGAATATCATAAGATACGATGACCTGCTTGTTTGCCGGTACAGCCAGATCCTTGAATTCCGTGCTCTGCCATTCTTCACCTTCCGGCAGGCTGTCGTTCCATGTGCCAAACGCACCGCTGGTGTTCTTGTCATTTGTCTTTACGGTGTAGTAAGCAATTGCCTTGTATGCACCCATGGGATCAAATTCAACCTTGGTGTTGCTTGCCTTGCCGTCAGTACCCTTGTCTTCCTCTGCCTTCGGAGTCAGTTCCTTGGTGTACTTTGCGGAAACTGTAGTGGTCGGCTGTGTGGTCACAGTGGTTGCAGCAGTCGTAGTGATCGTTGCATCATCTGTGTAAATCACAACAGAATCTACAGTGAAATCCTCATAGGTACCGTCGCCCCAGGCACCAAACTTCAGAGAACCATCATATTCCTTCTGAATGGTTGCGTCCACAGTCTTGGTGATGTCCCAGGTGAATTCGCCGGACTTGCCCAGAGTTTTGTTTTCCTGTGTGGTCTGTGTCCAATAATCCGGTGCTTTCTGTGTAGAAGAACCGAACATATAGTTGTATGTGCCGATTTCCTTATCAGAGGAAACGTTGACAACGACCTTCTTGACAACATTGCTGTTGGTGATGCCAAAGTCAGCCCACTTCCAGCCAATCATGCCTTCCTTCGGGTCAGCCTTCTGTGCATCCTTCAGCAGTTCGCTGTAGGTCTTGCCGACAGTGATCTTTTTCACGCCCTTTTCCTCTGCGGTAGTCGCTGTAGTGACAGCAGAGGTTGCAGTGGTTTCACTGGAAGCAACAGTAGTTTCACTGGAAGCAACCGTGGTTTCCGCGGTAGTTTCCGCAGTGGTTTCACTGGTCGTTGTAGTAGTGGTGACTTCATTTGCCAGCTCTACTGTGAAGCTAACTGAAATCACTTCGCCTGCTGCCGGCATAGCCCAGCCAGTGGAATCAATTGCCAGCTTGTTGCAGGTGAAATCCCACTCATCAGATGCAGACTGTACAGAAGACGGAGTAAATGTCGTATACTCCTGATTGAGTTCATGAGTCGTTTCGCCGATCTTTACAGAATCAATTGTGATCTTCTTATACAGAGATTTACCGTCGTAAAGATCCGGATCCTGAACGCACAAGTCGAAGAAATTGTAGGAACTCAGAGCATCACCCCAGTCACCTCTTTTTACAGAAACTTCATAAGAGCCGCTCTTATCGATGGTAACATCAGTTCCAGTTCCTGCCTTATAGTTGTTCAGCGACCATTTGCCATCGCTACTCTGAATGTGCAGAAACGCAATCGGTGCATCATCTGCCGCTGTCGCAGCAAGGGACATCATCGGGGTCACCAATGCACTGGTCAGAATGGTCGTTGCCGCCATTACGCCAGCTGTCAGAGATGAAAGAAACTTTTTCATCTTCATGATTATCATTCTTCCTTTCTTGAATTGATGCGGCGTATTGCCGCTTAGTTGTGTGCAGAGAAGCTTTTGGCATTTCAAAAAAACGAATGCCGCCGCACTGTTTTTCACGTCCCCCTTTCCGCTTTCAAATTGTACAGCCGTGCGATTTGTCCTCTGAAATCCGCCCAGTGCTTTCCTGCACCCTACTTCTCCATATACCAGCATAGCATATTTATCGTTATTTTGCAAGTATTTTTTTTATTTTCCACATATTTTTATACAGCACCAATAAAAGCACACCTTGTTTTTGTGCATTTTTTCTAAATCTCGAATTGCCAGTGAAAAACAACTTGATAATTTGATACGACATGCCGGTGAATTTTGCATTTTTCAAATGTCAATTTCCGGATACATTGTGAACGCCGTCACGGGGTGCGGCGGCGATCTCCTGCAAATCCTGTTCCAGCTGACTGTCCAGCATACGGCAGTTGTTCCGGTCATAGAACACACCGGTAACATCCCACAGCATGGGACACATACCTTTGGTATACGCCGCCTGTGCCACCGCGGTGAGGAATGTCCGGACAGTTTCTTCCGTCTTGTTCTTGGTAAAACAGCCGTACTCCCCGATGATCACCGGCACGCCGTTATCCAGAAACCGGCTTTTTAGCTTGTCCATGTCGTTTTCCAGAATCCTCTGATCTCTGGGTGAGCCCCACATGGTCTTGGCTTTTCCCCAGTCGGCATCTTCTTCCAGAATGCAGAACGTAGGCGGCGTATAATAATGTACCGAAACCGCACATCGTCCGGCTTCGTCCTGCGGCATCTGAAAGGCTTCGTCACAGGTCAGGTCTACGTCAGTGGCATAACCGGCGATCAGCAGATGCCGCCTGGGGTTGTTGCCCCTGGAATCGCGTACCAGATCCACAAACTGCTGGTTGATGCGGTTGACAATGCCGTATGCCTCCGCCTTGCTGTCATCAGAGCCGCTGTAGCGGTTCCACAGATCATCAAAACAGCCTTCTTCGTTCATGGATTCCAGAATCAGGTGGTCACCGTAATCTGCAAACCGTTCTGTCACCTGCTCCCAGATACGGGTATATTTTTCCATACAGGTGTCATAGTCCGTGGAAAATCCTGCGATCCAGCCGTTGTCCCAGTGGAGATTCACCACCGCATACATGCCGTTGTCCAGCACATACTGTGCCACCGTTTCCACACGGTCTAACAGTTCCGGTGCAATGGTGTAGTCCTCTGCCATGAGATTCGACCACGCCACGGGAATCCGCACCGAATCAAAACCGGCGGCAGCGTAGCCGGCAATCATATCCTCTGTAATTGTCGGGCTGCCCCATGCAGTTTCGTAGCTGTTTACCCCGCCGCTGCTGTCGATCCAGTCGCCGCAGGCTTCCAGTGTGTTGCCCAGATTGATGCCCAGCCCCATTTCTTCCACGATCTGGCTGGTAGTCATGTCGTCCCGCATTTCAGTGCGGGGGTTGCTGTCGGCTTCCTCCTTGCTGCTCTCCTCTTTAGAGGAATTGCCGCAGCTGCACGACAACACCGCCAGCACCCCTGCCAGCAGCAGAGAAACGACTTTTTTCCGTTTCGCATGTAACACCGCTTATCCCTTTTTCGGCGGCTTCATGGTGAGGGCGATGCGTTTCCGCTTCAAGTCCACGTCCAGCACCCAGACTTTCACCACCTCGCCGACCTTGACAGCCTCCAGTGGGTGCTTGATGAACCGGTCACAGATCTGGGAAATGTGCACCAGTCCGTCCTCATGAACGCCCACGTCTACGAAACAGCCAAAGTCAATGACATTCCGCACAGTGCCCACCAGTTCCATGCCCGGTTTCAGGTCTTTCAGTTCCATGATGTCCCCACTCCGGAGCAGCGGCGGCGGCAGTTCGTCACGGGGGTCACGCCCCGGCTTTTCCAGTTCCTTGAGAATGTCCCGCACAGTGGGTTCGCCTACGCCTGCCTTTTTCGCAATGGCAGAAATGCCGTGCTGCTTGGCAATGGCACCGATCTCGCTGCGGTCCTGTCCGGCAATGTCTGCCAGCCGGAAACCGCACTCCTGCAAGATCTGCTCTGCTGCCCCGTAGCTTTCCGGATGCACTGCTGTATTGTCCAGCGGGTTCTTGGCTCCTGACACCCGCAGGAATCCGGCACACTGCTCGAATGCCTTCGGGCCCAGTTTTGCCACCTTTTTCAGCTGCTTCCGGTCGGTGAATGCCCCGTTTTCCGTCCGGTATGTCACGATGTTCTTGGCAATGGTCTGGTTGATGCCGGCAATGTGGGACAGCAGAGAGAACGAAGCCGTGTTCAGGTCTACGCCCACATGGTTCACGCAGTCCTCCACCACGCCGTCCAGTGCGGCAGACAGTTCCGCCTTGGGCATGTCATGCTGATACTGTCCTACGCCGATCGCCTGCGGATCGATCTTCACCAGTTCCGCCAGCGGATCCTGTAACCGTCTGGCAATGGAAACGGCACTCCGGAGGGAAACGTCATACTCCGGAAATTCCTCCGCCGCCAGCTTGGACGCAGAATATACCGAAGCCCCTGCCTCGGAAACCACCATGTACGCCGCGGAATAAGGCAGTTCCTTCAGCAGTTCCGCCACGACCGCTTCCGACTCTCTGGAAGCCGTGCCATTGCCGATTGCCACCGCGGTCACGTGGTGCTTCCGCAGCATCTTTCGGATCACGTCCTTTTCCCGTTCCAGCGAAGCACCTTTGCTGACGGTGATATGTGCCACGCCGGTGTCCAGTACCTTGCCGGTTTCGTCCACCACTGCCAGCTTGCAGCCGGTGCGATAGCCGGGGTCTACGCCCAGAACAATGCGGTTTTTCAGCGGTGCTGCCATGAGCAGCTGCCGCAGATTGGACGAGAACACACCGATTGCCGCCGTTGCCGCCTGCTCTGTCAGAGCCTTGCGGGTTTCCCGTTCCACTGCCGGAAACAGCAGTCGCTGGAATGCATCTTCTGCGGCAGTCTGCACCAGCTTGCCGCAGGGGCTCTGGTTCTTCACGAACTTCTGAATCAGCAGCGAAGCCCCGTGTCCTTCCGGCAGCGTAACTGCCACTTTCAGAGCACCCTCCCGTTCGCCGCGGTCAATGGCAAGGATCCGGTGTCCCACAATGCGTTTCACCGGTTCTGCATAGTCGTAGTAGTTCTGGTACGGCGTATCGGCATCTTCCTCTGTGGCACGGGACTGTATCGTTCCGGCAGACATCACCAGCCGACGCATCTGCTTTCGCAGGTCGGCATCATTTGCCATTTCCTCCGCCAGAATGTCCATTGCCCCCTGCAATGCCGCTTCGGTGTCCGGCACTTCCTCCTGCAAAAAAGCTTCTGCCTCCTGAGCTGGATTCGTCTGGGGATTCTGTGCCATGAGGATTCGTGCCAGCGGTTCCAGTCCGCGGGCAATCGCCATAGATGCCCGTGTTTTCCGCTTGGGACGATAGGGCAGGTACAAGTCCTCGGTTTCCACCAGTGTTTCCGCACCGCGGATCTTTTCTTCCAGTTCCGGTGTCAGCTTGCCCTGTGCTTCGATCGCCGTGCAGATTTCTTCTTTCCGCTGTTCCAGCTTCCGCAGATATTGCAGCCGGTTGTCAATGGCACGAAGCACCTGATCGTCCAGCGAACCGGTACGCTCTTTCCGGTACCGTGCAATAAACGGGATCGTCTTGCCGTCGTCCAGCAAGGCAATGGTATTGTCGATCTGTTCCTGCCGCAGTTGGAATTCGGCAGCCAGTTTCTGTGGAATATTCAAATAGAGTTCCTCCGTTTCTGTGATTTCAATCGGACTGTTATAATAGTATAACAAACTTTTGGAAAAATTGCAAGTGATCATTTTCACATGTCCTTACAAGGACAATCCCACCAGACACTCTTTGTGCGGCATTGTTTGAGAATCTGAAAACCAAAAACCGATTTCTGCACCTCCGCAAAAATCGGTTTTTCTTTTATTCATGTTGTGCAAAGCCATCACGCGGCTTTGTGTGGTATTGCCTCAATTGTGTTATGCACTGTGCGGCAAGAAGCTTACAATATGTACCAGAAATTGCAGCAGAACAACCGCATCGTTGCTGCTGACCTCCTTATCTCCATCGCAGTCAGCATTTTTTACCGCATTCTTATTCAAAGACACCGTGCCGGAACAATACCGGTTCAGCAGGATCACGTCTGTGATGTCCACTTGCCCGTCCAGGTTGATGTCGCCGTAGATAGGCGAAAAAGACTCAGATGAGGTAGAAGAAGTGGTGGTTTGATTTTCAGAAGTTGCAGTAGCTTGGTGTTTAATTGCAGTTGAAGGAGGTGTAACTGTCCGTGCCGTAGTACTCGTTGCTTTTGACGTTGATATAGTTGTTGTTGTAACAAGTTCAGTTGTTGTAGTTGCCACAGGTTCTGTGGTTTGAACACCACCTATGGATACAAAAGAAATTTTATTTTCTGCTGCAGAAGTTTCTGCTGCAGAACCAAAATATCCATAAATTGTTAAGTTGGTACAATTTTCAAAAGCACTTTCTCCAATATCCACCACACTATTTGGAATGGTGATTTCCGTCAGACTGGTACAGCCTTTAAAAGCATACCCTCCAATACTCGTCACGCTGTCCGGAATCGTGATTTTGGTCAGTCTGGTACAGTCAGAAAAAGTATAATATCCAATACTCGTCACGCTATTCGGGATCGTGATTTCGGTCAGACTGGTACAACCCTCAAAAGTACTCTCGATACTTGTCACGCTGTCCGGAATCGTGATTTCAGTCAGACTGATACAGCCGTCAAAAGCACGCCCTCCGATACTCGTCACGCTGTCCGGGATTGTGATTTTGGTCAAACTGATACATTCGTCAAAAGCATACCATCCAATACTCGTCACACTGTCCGGAATCGTGATTTCAGTCAGACTGATACAGCCGTCAAAAGCCCACACTCCGATACTCGTCACACCACTGGGTATTGAGACAGAGCCAGTACAAGTTGTTCCATCAATCAAAATATGATTAACAATTACCAATGGATTTTCTGCTTGTTTTATCTTTAACCAAGGTGTATCAAGAAAAGCTTTATATCCAATATACGTCACACTATCTGGTAACGTGATTTCGGTCAGACTGGTACAGCCCCAAAAAGAACAATCTCCAATACTCGTCACGCTGTCCGGAATCGTGATTTCCGTCAGACTGGTACAGCCGTAAAAAGCATACTCTCCGATGCTCGCCACGCTGTCCGGGATCGTGATTTCCGTCAGACTGAAGCCGGAAAAAGCATGCTTTCCGATGCTCGTCACGGGCTTTCCATCGATTTCTGTGGGAATATTCACTACTGTAGCAGCATCTTTATTGCATTTGGCGATTTCGATTTCTCCTGTATCCGTCACATTATAATGCAAACCTTCATATGTGCCATCGTAAGCACTCGCCGATAACACTGTTCCCACGCTTTCTTGCACACTCTCCACCCCAGACAGCCCCACACCGCTCACGCAAAGCACGCCTACGGTCACTGATGCAAGAACTTTTTTCCAAAACCTCATCAACTGCATCCTCCTCAAATTAGTCAAGATTCAACGTTTTTTACATTATAGCTCAAAAAGAAAAAGAAAAAACAACCATTTTTGCGATATTTTGTAAATTTCAGTATTTCATTCGCATTTAAGTAACAAAAAAAGCCAGCCCCTGCACATACAGGAACCAGCTTTTTGCAACATTCACTTGTCAGCGTTTTACTTCTGCTTCATCTCCGCAGAAACTGCTTCAAACTCGTCTACGATCTCCTGTTCCGGAGCCTTGGTCAGCAGCGAAACCACAACGATCGCGATCAGTGCACACAGGAATGCCGGCAGCAGCTCATAAATGGCAAACATGCCGCCCAGCTTACTGATGGCAAATTTCCATACGAAAATCATCACACCGCCGGTAATCAGCCCCGCCAGTGCACCATACTTGTTGGAACGCTTCCAGAACAGCGAGGTCAGCATTACCGGTCCGAAAGTCGCACCGAAACCTGCCCATGCAAAGGAAACCACGCGGAATACAGAACTGTTCTGATCCCACGCCAGCACAATGCCCAGCACTGCAATAATCAGCAGGACGGCACGTGCTGCGATCATGGACTGCTTTTCCGACAGCTTAATATGGAACACGCCTTTCAGCAGGTTCTCCGACATACTGGACGAAGCCGCCAGCAGCTGCGAGTCGGAAGTAGACATGGTGCACGCCAGAATGCCTGCGAAGATCAGTCCGGCGATCAGGGCAGCTCCCACGCTGTGTTTGCTCAATACCGTTGCCATTTCCAGCACAATGGTTTCCGCCTTGGAAGAGGTTTCAAGCGGAGCAACCGTGCCGTTTACCGTCAGGGCGTTGCCGATGATACCAATGAATACTGCCACGCCCATTGCCAGCACTACCCAGACAGAAGCAATGCGGCGGGAGATCTTGACCTTGTTCTTGTCATCGATCGCCATGAACCGCAGGAGAATATGCGGCATGCCAAAGTAACCCAGTCCCCACGCCAGCGTGGAAATGATACTCAGTCCGCCGAACGAAACGGCTTCGCCCTCTGCGGTGCGGGTGCTGGTAAAGCTAAGGTAATTTTCAATACCCTTGGCATTTTCCAATACGTTGTCCAGTCCGCCGGCAGTATGTACGCCATAGATCACCAGCACCACCAGAGCCGAAGTCATAACGATGCTCTGGATCAGGTCGGTAAAGCTTGCCGCCAGAAAGCCGCCCAGACAGGTGTAGGAAATGATGATGACCGCACTGATGATCATTGCCATGTGATAGTTCCAGCCGAACAGCTGATTGAACAGCTTGCCGCAGGCGGAGAAACCCGAAGCGGTATACGGCACGAAAAATATCAGAATGATGACTGCCGCAATGCCCATCAGCACGTGCTTATCGTCCCGATACCGGTTGGAAAAGAAGTCAGGAATGGTAATGGAGTTCCGGCAACGCTGAGAATACACGCGGAGGCGTTTCGCCACCAGCAGCCAGTTCAGATAGGTGCCGATCGCCAGACCAATGGCAGTCCAGCCTACCTCTGCACAGCCGTTCAGATACGCCAGCCCCGGCAGACCCATGAGCAGATAGCTGCTCATGTCCGAAGCCTCTGCACTCATGGCAGAAACCACCGGTCCGAGCCGCCGGCCGCCCAGATAAAAATCGCCGACACTGCTGTTCTTTTTGGAATACACAGCACCGATCACGACCATCATGCCCATATAGACAAGAATAGCAATCAGAATACATACTACGGATTTTGTCACAAATCATATCTCCTTTCAATTTGGCGTAAGAGCCTGTTCAGGCAATACCGCACAAAGATTGTGCGACAGATGCGTCGTCAAATTTTTCGTCAG
>OLPC01002479.1_pt1 | contig 13718 bp, 11 predicted proteins | sample 1672341 | NCBI WGS metagenome assembly OLPC01 (sample SAMEA3136673, study PRJEB25190) | human gut metagenome | reverse complement strand
AAAAACAAGAAGTTGTTATGAACAAAGCGGGTATTACAGAATTGGATCGTCCTTGTGTTGAGGCTGCTCGTCAAAAAGAAGAAAAAACGCGTAGTTTTTCAGGAGCTATTGAACTTGATGATGGAACAATTATTACAGGTAAGACAACGAATTTAATGGGAGCTTGTTCTTCTGTTTTGATGAATGTATTAAAATATTTAGCAGGTATTGATAAAGAAACAATTTTAATTTCTCCCGAAGCAATTTTACCTATTCAGAATTTAAAAACGGAATATTTAGGATCTGTAAACCCAAGATTGCATTCGAATGAAATTTTAATTGCATTATCAATTTCAGCTGAACATAGTGAAAATGCGAAAAAGGCATTAGCTATGTTACCTAAGTTAAAGGGATTACAAGCACATGTTACTTGTGATGTTGCGGATGTAGATTTAAGCATTTATTCTAGTTTAGGTATTATGCTTACTTACGATGCTAATAAAAAGTAGGAGGCTATTATGGCAAAATCAATCCCAAGCTCTGGAGCAGGAGCTGTTCGTATCATTTTAAAAAACAAAGATGCTTTTCATTTTGATTTAAGAGAAAGAAAAGAAGATAATGGTAAACAAAGTTATTTGTTTGATGTTTATTATGAGAATGCGACAGGTACATTAAATGTTTTAATGGACAATGATGAACCTGTCATTGCTGCATTAAACTTAAGCTTAGGCAAAGTAATCACATTGTCAAATGACACAAATTTAAAGAAACTTTGTGTATATTGCGTGAATCAGGTGAATGCATAATGAAAATTCGTTTACATGTAGTTGTAGATCAAGAAGATGAAGCTGTTGTAGAACTTGTTCAAAATGCGTTAAATGAAATTTGTTCGAAAATGTCTTATTCACCAAGTCGTTTGCAGCCAAGCTTAGCTGGTTGTATGGAATTTTATGCGACTGGAGAATTGAATGAAAAGGAAATAGATCATTTACTATCGGAATTAAATAATGATTGGGATGGAGAAGCAGATGATTGTCAGGCTTATAGCTTTAATACGACGATGTTTCACCCTAATGTCTATTATTTGCAGTTTCAATCTTTCTAGGTAAAGTTATGATTGATTATACACAAGGATCAAATAAACAATATCATACACAGTTATCTGAATCCGATGTTGGAGAATATGTCATTTTAACAGGAGATCCAGGAAGAGTGAAAGATATTGCTTCTTATTTAGATAATGCTGAATTAGTAGCTAATAATCGAGAATATGTAACGTATACAGGATATTTAAATGGAGTATTATGTAGCGTCATATCGACAGGTATTGGTGGTCCTAGTACAGCGATTGCTATTGAAGAGTTAGTTCAACTTGGATGTCATACTTTTTTACGTGTTGGTACATGTGGTGGTATGCATTTAGAAGTACAAGGTGGAGATATTGTGATTGCGAGTGGTGCCATACGACAAGATGGCACAACACGTGAATATGCTCCTTTAGAATTTCCTGCGGTTCCTCATTATGATGTATTGAGTGCCCAGGTTCATAGTGCAAAGACTTTACATCTTTCTTATCATGTAGGTGTAGTTCAAAGTAAGGATTCATTTTTTGGACAGCATGCACCAGAAAGTATGCCAGTATGTTCTGAATTAGAAAATAAATGGGATGCATATTGTAAGCTAGACTGTTTGGCTTCTGAAATGGAATCGAGTACGGTATTCATTGTAAGTCAAACACGTCATGTACGTAGTGGTGCTATGTTTTTGTGCTTGGCAAATCAAGAACGAGAAAAAACGGGTTTAACAAATGTACAAAATCATGATTTACATCCGTTAATGCAGTGTGCTGTATCTACAATCAAAGAATTGATAACAAATGACAAAGCTGAGAATCACTAAGATCTCAGCTTTTTTAGTACATTAGGGATGTTATTGATGATATCTTCAGGCATGAAACATGCTGAATCGATATCGAGTTTGGCACTTTGCGAATGTATATATGCAGCGCATAATGCAGCTTGTAAAGGGTCTTTTGTTTGTCCAAGCATTGCGACAACAATACCGCATAAAATATCTCCGCTGCCACCTTTGGCAAGACCTGCATTTTGAGCATCTAATACAAATACACTTCCTTGATATGCAATAAATGTTTGGCTTGATTTTAAAATGAGTACACATTTTTTATACTCTTTAGAAAAGTCACGAGCTACTTCAAAAGGATTGGCTAGAATTGTCGTTATATGGATACCCGTTAAATCAGACATTTCCTTAATATGTGGTGTAAGAATGGTAATAGCTTCTCTTTTTAAAAGATTGATATTTTTACCTGCAGCCCATATTGCGTCTGCATCCAGTACAATTTTTTTGTCACTTTTTAGAGCCTGTTCAACAAGTGCAATGGTTACATTATTTTTTTGCATGCCATTTCCAATGGATAAAATTGTATAATTCGAAATATTTTGTTTTAATATATCGAGTGCTTTGGAACTAAAAGTTCCATTGTGATCTGGACATTGGAGTAACATATAAAAATCAGATTTAACGGCTAATACATTTGAAATGCACTCAGGAACCATTAATGTGATTGTCCCTATTCCACTTTTATAGGCGCTTAAGCTAGCCATGTGGATAGCTCCATGCATATTATGACTGCCACCAATCATCAATGCCTTTCCAAAAGTGGATTTGTGGGCATTGGATGGTCTAGATGGGATATGAATATCTTCTAGGCACAATATTTTCGTTTTATCCATACACTTTTCGTGTAATATTGGTGGAATCCCTATATCGATTAAATAAAGCTTTCCACAATGTTTTCTTCCATCGTTTAACCATTGGCCTTGTTTATAACAATCAATACTAATAGTATGATTGGCATGAATAGCACAACCTAAGATGTTTCCCATGGTCGCATCAATTCCGCTTGGCATATCAATACTAATAACTTGTTTATGTAAAGAATTTACAGCTTGAATGATTGTTTTATAAAAGCCAGTGATATCTCTTGTAAGGCCATTGCCAAATAAACAGTCAATATAAAAATCATACGTTTCATTTGGTAGGTTTTTGGAATAGGGAATATTTAGCTTTTGAATCATTTGAAATTGAATTTTTTCATCCTCAGACATTGTCTTCATTTCAGGTACTACAATGTGCATATTTGGATATTGATTATATAAATTTCTTGCGATGGCTAATCCATCCGCACCATTATTTCCTGGACCACAAAGTATACAGATGGATTGAGTTGGTTTGATGATTTTTTTTATAATTTCAGCTGATTTTATAGCTGCATGCTCCATTAAAATCAAGCTTGGAATTTGATATGTTTTGATAGCAGCTTGATCAATGTTTCTAGCAGTAGTTTGAGTATGTATATAAGCTGGATACATTATTTCACCTTCTTCATATTTACTATACTCTATTCTATAAAAAATGATAATACTTTTAAGGATGTATGTTATAATTATGAAATTGGAGGTAATTATTTTATGTCTAAATCTTCAGCGGCTAAAAAGTCGATTATTATTGGCGGCCTGATTGGAACGGGCGGTCTATTTGTATCAAAATTAATTGGATTGGCATACACAATTCCATTTTCATATATACTTCAATCTGAAGCTTATCAATCTGTTTATGCACAATCATATAATATTTATGCATACTTATTAACGATATTTCAATCTGGAGTTCCTTTTGCGGTAGCGACTCTTGTTGCACGCTATATGGCGTTAGAGGATGCAAAAAGTGTAATCCTTGTTAAAAAGTTAGCCTTTGCGATTTTGGGATTAACAGGTTTTGTAGGCATGATTTTATTGTTTACATTATCCAATGTAATTGCTCCAGCCATGGTCGCAAAAAATGCAGATATTATGGCAAATTGTTTACGCATATTATCTTTAGCTATCTTCCTTGTTCCTGTATTATCGGCTTTTCGTGGGTATTACCAAGGCTTAAAGGAAATGGAAGAATATGCATTTTCTCAAGCTTTTGAACAAGTGTTTCGTGTTGCGTTTTTATTAAGTACTGCATGTTTAGTAGTCTATGCATTTGGATGGAATAAAAAATATGCTTTATACGCTGCTGTATTATCTACGTCTGTAGCTACGATTGCGGCTATTGCCCAATTTATTCATTTTGATCGAAATCATCAGCATGCCATAGATGAAATGGCACAAATGCAGACAAAGAGCATGCATTCAGCTAAAACTATATTTAAAGAGATTCTTGTGTTGGCAATTCCGTATTTAGTAGTGGCTATTTTAGGAAATATTGACCAGATTTTTAATAGTTTTTTACTTCCAACAGGATTAAAGATGCATTATAACGTAAAAGATACGACGACAGTAATTTCCGCATCGAACTATGTAGCGGGAAAACTTAATGCGATTCCAATGATTTTAGGTCCAGGTTTTGCGACAGCAATTATTCCCCATATTTCAGAGGCGAAAAATTATAAATTGGTAAAGAAAAATGTTATTGACAGCATTAACGTGGTTCTGTATGTTGCGATTCCAGTTTCATTCTGTATTTTTGCGTATGCAGGGCCTTTAAACTATACGCTTTATTATTCAGAAAACTTAGAATTATGTACATATGTTGTACAATGGATGTCTCTAGAAGGATTCTTAGGAACGATAGCGCCATTGATTACAAATTTAATGGTGTCTTTGGAAATAAGAAAAAACGTATTAAAGAATCTTGCGATAGGTGTATTGATTAAAGGAATTTTATTAATTCCTTTTGTATGGATCTTTGGTCTTGCAGGTGCCGTATTATCAAGTATGATTGGTAATGGTTATACGCTATATAAAAACCTAAAGGAAATTCATGATGTTTATGCGATTTCATATCGTAAAACAGTGGTTGTTATTGTAAGAATTTTAATTGGTCTATTTGTATTGTGGGTGACTTCGATTTTATTATCAAAAATTGGCTTGAGTGGAGTCGAAGGTTCAAAATTAGTATGCTTATTCAAGATGTGCTTGAATGGCTTGTTGAGTGTGATAGTATATTTGGTTGTGACTTTATATTTGAAAGTTCCACAAAGTATTTTTCATTTTAAATTAAAAAGAAATCGGGTGTAAAAAATATGTATGATGTTTTAGTTATTGGAGCTGGACATGCAGGTATAGAAGCTTGTTTGGCAGCTAGTCGAATGAACAAAAAAACAGCAATTGTGACATTAAGTAAAGATATGATTGGTTCGATGCCATGTAATCCTAGTGTTGGTGGTCCTGCAAAGGGAATTGTTGTTCGTGAAATTGATGCGCTTGGAGGTATGATGCCTGTTGCAGCGGATAAAACGGCTTTACAATTTAAAATGTTGAACACAACAAAAGGCCCTGGCGTATGGAGCTTGCGTGTTCAAAGTGACAAGATTGCGTATAAGCGATTCATGAAAAACGCCTTGGAAAATCAAGCGAATTTAGATGTGATTGAGGCTGCATGTAAAAGGGTTGTCATTAAAGATGGAAAAGCCATTGGTGTTGAATTAGAGGATGGTACTTTTATTGAAAGTAAGACAGTTGTTCTAACTGCCGGTACATATATGACAAGTAACGTGTTGAGGGGGCATACGTCAACGGTTTCAGGTCCTGAAGAACAAAGAACAGTGAATACATTGTCACAATCTTTACGTGATGCAGGTATTAAAACCTTCCGTTTAAAAACTGGTACACCTGCGCGTATAAAAATGGACACAATTGATTTTTCAAAATCGGAGCCTCAGCCAGGAACAAATCAGTTTTTACGTTTTAGTGAAACAACAAAACCAGAAGACGTTTTGCCTTTTGAGAAACAAAAGATTTGTCATTTGATTTATACACAGCCTGAAACCCATGAAATCATTCATTCGCATTTACATGATTCAGCTATGTATTCAGGATTGGTAAAAGGTGTAGGACCTCGATATTGTCCAAGTATTGAAGATAAATTGGTTCGTTTTGCGGATAAAGACAGACATCAGCTTTTCTTAGAACCAGAATCAAATGAATTGGATACAATTTATATTCAAGGCTTCTCGACATCTATGCCAATTGATGTACAAGAAAAGATGGTTCATTCACTACCAGGATTAGAAAACTGTGTGATTGAAAAATATGCGTATGCGATTGAATACGATGCGATTGATCCATTGCAGATGAAGACAAATATGGAAAATAAAATTGTTGAGAATTTATTTACAGCTGGTCAAGTTAATGGTACCAGTGGTTATGAAGAAGCGGCTGGTCAAGGATTGATGGCTGGGGCAAATGCTGCATTGAAGGTGGATGGAAGAGAACCTTTTGTTCTTCGTCGCGATGAAGCATATATTGGAGTTATGTTGGATGATTTATGCACAAAAGGAACGAAGGAACCATATCGTTTATTAACTTCAAGAGCTGAATATCGTTTATTATTGCGTCATGATAATGCAGATCAAAGATTACTTGAAAAAGGTTATAGAATTGGCTTGGTTTCAAAAGATCGTTATGATGCATTTAAAAAGAAAATGGATGCGATTGAAGTGGCAAGGGAAGAGCTTAGTAACGCTCACATCAAGCCTAACAGTGAAGTCGATGACTATTTAAATAGTTTAGGTTTTGAGCCATTAGCACACGGATGTAGTGCATTGGATTTGATTAAGCGTCCAAAAGTTACCGTACAAGGCTTGGCAAAATATACAGGCTTGGATTATGAGAATCAAATCAATGAGCAGATTGAGATTCAAACAAAGTATGCTGGTTATATTGCCAAGGCTAAACGTGATGCAAAGCATCTACAACAAATGGAGAAAATGAAGCTTCCTTCCGATTTAGATTATGAAAATATGGATAATCTATCTCTAGAAGCTAGACAGAAATTAACGGCTATTCATCCTCTTACTTTAGGACAGGCAAGTCGTATTTCGGGTATTAATCCTAGTGATATTGCGATTTTAGCTATGCGAGTAAAATAATTCGTTGTATTTATTTTTCCTTATATGCTATAGTAAAAAGGGGATACATTATGAAAGGAAAACGTAAAAAAATTCAAGATTTCTTTATATATATTATTATGCTTGCTGCATCTGCCTTTTTGATTTTTGGCGGTGTTAAACAATTAATGATGACACAGGATTTAAAAGCGAGTATTGAGCAGAAAAAAGAAGAAAAGAAAAATTTGAATTCGAAAAAGAAGGAATTAGAAAAAACCAAACAAAATTTGACGAATCCGGATTATGTTGAATATATTGCGCGTGGTAAATACTTGGTGACAAAAGAGGGGGAACAAGTATTTAAATTTCCTAGCAAAGATGATTAACTAGACTTCAAGTCTAGTTTTTTTGTGCACAAAAAAAGTGCTTTTAAACAAAGCACGAATTGAATTTATATGGTGAGGCCGATGCGATTTGAACGCACACGAGCTATGCTCACTACCCCCTCAAAGTAGCGTGTCTGCCGATTCCACCACGGCCTCATAGTGTATAAAATATTACACTATTTTATACATCTTGGCAACACATTCAAGACCCGTTGTATGACAGAACATATCGACAGGCTGTACATATTCACATTGATATCCATATTGTTTAAATATCTTTAAGTCTCTAGATAGTGTTTTAGGATTACATGAAACATACACGATTTTGTCTGGCTGCATTGTAATCGTATCTTTGATTCCGTTTTCTGTCATTCCTTTTCTTGGTGGGTCAATAAAGATCACATCAATCTTATCGTTTTTATGTTCGTGTGCAAAGTCTGTAGCATCTTGACATACATAATGACAATTTGTTAGGTGATTCATCTTCGTATTGTCATTCGCGTTATCAACTGCTTCTTTTACAATTTCAACTCCGATAACACTCTTAGCATGTTTACTAACGGCCATTCCAATAGTTCCTGTACCTGCATACATATCGATACAAGTTTCATTTCCTGAAAGATTAGCAGCTTGAATGGCTTGTGTATATAAAACTTCCATTTGAGTTGGATTGACTTGAAAAAAAGCTTTAAAGTGAAGTTTTACTTTATTGCCCAAACATTTTTCAATAATATAATCATTTCCATACAAAACTTTATATGTTTCACCCAATATCACATTGTCATTTCGTGTGTTGTAGTTAAATATAATGCTGGTGATGTTTGAGAATGCGTTTTTTAATTGTTTAGATAAAGATAAAACGTTCTTTTCATTTTTTCCGATAAATACTACTTGAATTTCATCTGTACTTGAATGACGGATAAATACGTGACGTAAATCTTGAGCCATTTCAAGTGTGATCTGTTTTTGGATAAAGCTAAATACTTCATTAATGCTGTGATCTTGAATCTTACATTCTTTGCATGTGACGACATCGTTTGTATGTTGACGATAAAATCCCATTTGAACTTTTCCATCTTTGATTTTTACAGGGAACTGGGCCTTGTTTCGATAGTACCAAGGATTTTTCATTCCTAGAATGGGTCTTACTTCAATATTCTCAAATAGTTTTTTAACATGCCTATACTTATAGTCAAGCTGATATGCATACTTCATATGTTGAAGTTGGCAGCCACCACATGTTTTGGCAACTTCACAAGTTAATGCTTGGCGATTTATACTTGGTTCTAACAATTGGATAATAATGCCAAAGGCATATTTCTTATTTACTTTTACTATTTTGATTTTTGCCTTTTCACCAATTAATAAATTTGGCACAAAAACGACCATATCATCAATTTTAACAACGCCACTATTTAAATCTGTATCATCAATACAAGTTACTATATATTCTTCATTTTTTTTCATACATAAGTATGATAACTAAAAAATATAAAATTGACAAATAGAAATGAATTAGTATAATATATAGCATGCTATATAAATGTATAGTGTGCTATGAAATTGAGGTGAATTAAGTGCGTGACAATGATGAGATTGGTTTTTATCTTTGTTTAATCAAGAAAAAAATGGATAAACATATGAATGAAGGATTAAAAAAATATGACTTAACGAAGACACAGCGAGATATCTTGGGATATTTGCATTTTACAGATAAGAATCCTGTCATTCAAAAAGATATTGAAGAGCATTTTCATATTTCAAACCCTACAGTTACTGGGATTTTAAATCGTTTAGAACAAAAGGGATTTATTGAAAGAAAGCAAAGCTTAAAAGATAAAAGGGTTCGCACAATCGTGTTAACAAAAAAAGAGCAGGATCTACATGAAGATATTGAGAATCAGATTTGTCTGATGGAATCTAAGTTTGAAAATGCATTGGGCATAGAGAAACAAAAGCAATTATTAGAAATTTTAAAGGAGCTTGCTCAAAATTTAGAATAAGGGGGTTATTTATGGTTAAAACTTTATTAAAGGAAGTGAAGGAATATAAAAAGGATACGCTTTTAAGTCCTGCTTATGTTTCAATTGAAGCTATACTTGAGGTCTTGATTCCTTTTTTAATGGCGTTATTAGTGGATAATGGTATTGAAAAAGGAAATATGGGTTCAATTTGGTTTTATGGGACTTTAATGTTGGCGTCAGCCTTTGTATCTTTATGGGCTGGTGCTAAAAGTGGAAAGCATGCGGCAATCGCATCGAGTGGTTTTGCGAAGAATTTAAGAAAGGCAGAGTATCGTAATATTCAAAACTTTTCTTTTTCCAATATTGACGCTTATTCAACAAGTGGATTAATCACACGTATGATGACGGATGTGACAAATATACAAAATGCATATCAGATGATTATTCGTGTTTGTGTTCGTGCACCATTGATGTTAATCGCATCTTTGATCATGGCGTTTATCATTAATATACGAATGGCAATGATTTTTGTGGTTGCGGTTTTATTTTTGGGAGTCGTTTTGTTTGGAATTATTTTTATTGTAAGTCCCATCTTTAGTCGATTATTTTCTCGCTATGATTTTTTAAATGCGAGTATTCAAGAAAATATTCTAGGCATTCGTGTCGTGAAATCTTTTGTTCGTAAGGATCATGAAATTGAAAAGTTCCGTAATGAAAGTGAGACTATTTTTAGTATTCAAGGGAAAGCGGAAAAAATCTTAGTGTTTAACTCGCCTGTTATGCAGCTTTGTATGTATGGCACAATTCTTTTGATTTCGTGGTTAGGGGCTCATCAAATTGTGGCTCAAAATATGACAACCGGAGAATTGATGTCTTTGTTTACATATACTGCAAGTATTTTGATGTCATTGATGATGATGAGTATGGTTTTTGTCATGGTGACAATGTCGATTGCGAGTGGAAAACGTATTGCCGAAGTATTAAATCAAGAATCCGATTTAACAAGTCCAGAAAACGGAGTTCAAACTGTGGCCAATGGAACCATTGATTTTGAAGATGTTTCATTTCATTATGGAAATGATGAAGATATTTTAAGTCATATTGATTTGCACATTCCTTCAGGATCAACACTAGGAATTCTTGGAGCAACAGGATCTAGTAAATCGAGTTTAGTACAATTGATTCCAAGACTATATGATGTAACACAAGGGAGTGTTAAAGTAGCGGGAATGGATGTTCGTGATTATGATTTAAAAGTATTGCGTGATAATGTGGCCATGGTTCTACAAAAGAATGTTTTATTTTTGGGAACAATCAAAGAGAATATGCGTTGGGGAAATCCAAATGCGACAGATGAAGAAATCGTGGAAGCTTGTAAATTAGCACAGGCGGATGAGTTTATTCAATTGATGCCAAATAAATATGATACGTATATTGAGCAAGGTGGTACGAATGTTTCGGGCGGACAAAGACAGCGTTTGTGTATCGCAAGAGCTATACTAAAGAGTCCTAAGATTTTGATTTTAGATGATTCTACAAGTGCCGTGGATACAAAAACTGATGCTTTGATTCGACAAGCATTCTTAGAGAAGATTCCACATACAACTCGAATCATTATTTCACAGCGTGTTTCAAGTATTCAAGATGCAGATCAAATTTTGGTTATTGATGATGGAAAAATTTCTGGTTTAGGTACGCATGAAGAATTATTAAAATCAAATGCAATGTATAAAGAAACTTTTGAAGCACAAAATAATGGAGGTGATTTTGATGAACAATAGAGATACAAATAGTTTAAAGCGAGTTATTAAAGAAACAATCACTTCTTATAAAATTGAAAGTTTTATTGTGCTTGTATTGATCATTGTATCTAGTATCGCCAATGTATATGGAAGCATGTTTTTAAAGAGCTTGATTGATGATTATATTGTTCCGTTATTATCACAAACAGTTCCGAATTATACGCCTTTATTCAATGCATTAATGGAATTGGTAATGATTTATGGTGTTGGTATATTAGCTACGTATGGATTTAATCGTATAATGGTAACGATTTCATTGGGTACTTTAAAACATATTCGTGATGAATTGTTTGAACATATGCAGACATTGCCATTGCGCTTCTTTGATACACATGCACATGGGGATATCATGTCTGTTTATACAAATGATACGGATACTTTAAGACAACTAATTTCTCAAAGTATTCCTCAGGTTATTGTATCTTTAATGACGATTATCTCAGTTACGATTTCCATGTTCATCTTAAATGTTCCATTGGCTGTTTTAACAATCGCATGTGGTTTATTGATGGTGTATACTTCAAAAAAGATTTCGGCAAAATCAGGTAAATACTTTATTGCCCAACAAAAACAATTGGGTGTAGAAAATGGTTTTATTGAAGAAATGATGGAAGGAAGTAAAGTCATTAAAGTTTTTACGCATGAAGAACAAAGTATCAAAGATTTTGATCATGTAAATGATGCGTTGTTTGAAGCAAGTGCCAATGCGAATACGTTTGCGAATGTTTTAATGCCAGTCGTAATGAATATTGGGTACATTTCTTATGTACTTGTTGCGGTAGTTGGTTCTATCTTTGCCCTAAATCATATTGCAGGATTAACATTAGGTGGCATTGCCGCTTTCTTACAATTAAATCGTAGTTTCACAAATCCAATTGGACAAATTAGTATGCAGCTAAATGCAGTAATAATGGCAGATGCAGGAGCTAAGCGTATTTATGAAATCATAGATACGGAAAGTGAAGTGGATGATGGTATCGTGACTTTAGAACAAATTGATCATGATCACTGGGCTTGGCATCATCCAAGAAAAGATGGACAAGATGAATTGGTTCCACTTCGTGGAGATGTTCGTTTTGAAAATGTGAACTTCTCTTATAATCCAGATAAACAGATTTTATTTGATGTTTCTCTATTTGCGAAACCAGGACAAAAGATTGCCTTTGTAGGAGCTACAGGTGCTGGTAAAACAACAATCACGAATCTAATCAATCGTTTTTATGATATTCAATCGGGTTCCATTACCTATGATGGTATTGATGTAAAATTAATCAAGAAAGCAGATCTTAGAAAATCATTGGGTATTGTATTGCAGGATACAAACTTATTTACCGGTACAATCATGGATAACATTCGTTATGGTCGTTTAGATGCGAGTGATGAAGAGTGTATTGCGGCAAGTAAGTTAGCGAATGCACATGAATTTATTAAACACTTAGAACATGGCTATGACACAATGATTCATGCAGGTGGAGAATCTTTATCGCAAGGACAAAGACAACTTTTATCCATTGCACGTGCAGCTGTTGCCAATCCTCCTGTTTTGATTTTGGATGAAGCAACAAGTTCCATTGATACACATACAGAAAGAATCGTTCAGGAAGGTATGGATAAGTTGATGGGAGGAAGAACGGTATTTGTGATTGCACATAGACTTTCAACTATCCAAAATAGTGATGCGATCATGGTGTTAGAACAAGGTCATATTATTGAGCGTGGTAATCATGAGGACTTGTTGAAACAAAAGGGTAAATACTATCAATTGTATACAGGTGCTTTTGAGTTAGACTAAATTTTAAATTTTGGCTTGCATATATTTTGATTATGTTATAAAATATATGCGTTGTCGACGTAGCTCAGCCGGATAGAGCATGCGCCTTCTAAGCGCACGGTCGGGGGTTCGAATCCCTCCGTCGACGCCATCTTGTGAATAAAGCCCTTATATAAGGGCTTTTTTTCTGCTTATAGATAGTTTTGAAAACCTTTTTGAAAACCTTTATAAAAAAACAAAGAAACATTACGTCTCTTTTTTTTACAAATGCTCTGGAATTAATAAAGAATATATAAAACTAGATAGGGATAAATCAACCTTTAAAAGTCATAGGGATTCTAGCTCTGTGATAGAGATAACCTTTAAACACTTTTAGGGTGAACTTTTCCTATCTTTTTGTTACAGTATTTTTAGAAGGGCTATTATATGCATAAAACTACTACAAGACTATTGTTTGAAAATGTGTTTTATTAGCACTCTTTTTTGTTGATACCATCTTCTTGTAAGCTAAGCCCTTAATATGAAAATTAATTTTACTGTTTGATATTTAAAGGGTAGAAAGACTAAGATAATAGTAAAATATTAGTGATAGATATGGATACAATTTATGTTATTAAAAAATCTAGGAGTTAAGAAATAATGAGCAACCCAACATTGTATATCAATAAAATAAATGACAGCATCCTTTTTGATGAGAAGAACAAAGAATTTACAATATGTGATGGTAGTTTAGGGACTTACAAATTTTGTGATGTTGTTAGAAGTCAAATAGTTTATGAACATGCTAGATATAAAGGTAAATCACCATTGTTTTCTCATAGAGTGTTAATTAGTACGTTTAATACGAGTATTTTTATTGAATTAGACACATTTAATAAATTAGGATATAAAGCTAAAATCAACACTCATACAATGTCT
>OLPC01002465.1_pt1 | contig 13773 bp, 10 predicted proteins | sample 1672341 | NCBI WGS metagenome assembly OLPC01 (sample SAMEA3136673, study PRJEB25190) | human gut metagenome | reverse complement strand
TTGGAATTCCGGGCAGTACATTAAAAGATGTGGAGTGGGTCTATTCAAAGGATCAGGCACTTTCACAGTCTAAAGAATTTTTAAAGGAATTAAATGTACAAACGGTGGCCTATCCAAATACGGCGATGGCAGCTCAATATATTTCAGCACAACAGGATGTGCATAAAGCAGCTATTGGTGCTAAGGAAAATGCAGAGTTGTATGGCCTAAAGGTGTTGGCTACAAACATTCAAGAAAATGCGACTAACACAACGCGATTCTTAGTAATTGGATTAAAGCCACAAATGCAGGGCAACCGCTTTAGTATGGTTCTATCGGTTAAACATGAGAGTGGCGCTTTGGCAAAGATCATTGATTGTATTGCCAAGAATGGATTGAATATGGAAAGTATTCAGTCTAGACCGATGAAAAATAAACCTTTTGAGTATTTCTTCTTTGTCGAAATTGAAGGGGATATGTCAAAGGCAAATGATTGTATTCGAGAGGTACAGTCTGTGTGTGAAAGTGTAAAAGTATTGGGAGCATATACTTTAAAGGAGGAAAAATAAGTATGAATTTTGTGAAGGAAAGTGTCAATCAAACACCAATCGTAGATACTGTATTCTCAATTGTTGCCAAGGCAAAAGAGGCTAAGGCTAAGGTGGGAAGTGAAAATGTTGTAGATGCGACAATTGGTTCTTTATATGATGAAGAGGGAACTTTGGTTGCCTTAGACAGTGTATTTAGTTCATTAAAAAACTTGGATAATAAAGTATTGGCAGCCTATGCAGCTAGTTTTACAGGAAATCCAGACTTTAGACAAAAAGTATATGACTGGGTATTGAATGGAAATTCACACTTAGAACATGAAGTTATCGCAACACCTGGAGGAACCGGTGCCGTTGGTATGACTTTACAAGAGTGTCTAGATGAGGGACAAACAGTTGTCTTGCCAGAAATCGCATGGGGTTCTTATGCACTAATGGCACAGATGCACAATTTGAATGTGGAAAAATATAGTTTATTTGAAGAAGATCACTTTAATTTAAAATCTTTTAAATCGGCATGTAAAAATGTGATGGAAAAACAAAATCGTTTAGTCATTGTGATCAATGATCCTTGTCACAATCCAACTGGTTATTCTTTGAGTGAAGACGAATGGAAAGAAGTCATTTCTTTCTTGAATGAATGTTCAAAAACACATGCCGTAGTATTGTTGAATGATATTGCGTATATTGATTTTTCTTCTAGACAAGAAAAGGCGAAAGAATATTTTGCACAGTTTGATCAAATTGAGAAAAATTTTGTCGTAATTGTCGCATTTAGTTTATCAAAATCAATGACAAGTTATGGCCTTCGTTGTGGAGCCGCCATTGTGTTAGGACAAGAAAAAGAAGCAGTTCGACAAGTAAAAATTGTGTTTGAAAAGGATGCGCGTGCGACTTGGTCAAATATCAACAATGGAGCTATGGCTACATTTGTAGATGTATTAGACAATCATAAAGATGCGTATGATAAAGAAAGATTGCACTATGTAAATTTATTAAAAGAACGTGGAGATATCTTTGTCAAAGAAGCGAAGGAAGTGGGATTAAAACATTATCCTTACAAAGAAGGATTCTTCGTAACTTTATCTATGGATAATGAAACACGTGACAAATTCCATGAGGCATTAATGGAAAACAACATTTTTACCGTCAAAGTAAATTTGGGTATTCGTGTTGCGATTTGTTCTTTATCGGTTGAAAAGACAAAGGGACTCGCAAAAAAGATGAAGGATATTTTGGATACAGTAGCTTAATACTGTATCTTTTTTTTCATCCACATATGTGGGACTCCTTCATCATCGTCAATTTGACCAAACTGAATATAGCCTTGTTTTTCATAGAATGGGCAGATACGAACTTGTGCGTGTACTACGATTAAGTCTCCATTTATTTTTTTGATTTCTTTTTCAGCTGTTCTAATTAATAGGTTACCTATATGTTGATTTCGATATTCCTTTAATACGGCTACCCTTCCAATAGTGTAATGATCGTTTTCTTTGAAGAAACGACATGTGCCGATGGGTTTTCCTTCATCAAAGGCAACAATATGATGACTAATAGTGTCAATTTCATCGAATTCATTTTTAAAGCCTTGTTCTTTCACGAATACTTCAATACGAATGTCTTTGGCTTCTTGTGGTAAGGTTATAAAAATTTTTGTGTTCATATTATTCCTCTTTCTTTCTTTCTGATACATTAACAACTCAAAAATAGAAAGTCAAATTATGATATAATAAGGAGTAAGTTAGGTGGGAAGAAGTATGCGTATTTATGAAGAATCTTTAAATCGTTTTATTAAAAATTCATGGATATATTATGAGGCAAATGATCCTTATTATGCAGGTAAGATTGAGCGTATCTCAATTGAAAGAGTGCATGATCGGATTTTATATTATGAAGTAAAGGCTATTATTCAAACGCGTTGGAATGAGGAAATTATTAACTTTAGAGTGAATGAATATGGTACGATATTAACTACAAATTGTACTTGTACACAAGAGACACATAAAGGGTGTGTGCATTTAGTAAGTGTAGTGCGTGCCATTAATGCGATCAATCCCCAGACTTTTCCGTTTTGTGTGGAGTATCAACAATATATTGAAGAAAAAAATCGTCAGGAAGAATTGGAAAGAAAGCGTCGTAGAATTCATAGTTTGAATCAGGCGGCATTTGATTTTCTAAAAGAAAAACAAGAAGATAAAGTTAACAATTTCTTTAAGGAAAACGAGAATCGAATTCGTTTGACGTTGCATCCTACAAATTCGTATTATTATGATCAGGCAGCATTTAAATTAAAGATTCAAGTGAATCGTGCATATACAGTAAAGAATATTCAAGCTTTAATGCGAGGCTTTTTTGAAAAGAAATTGGAATCTTTTGGGAAAAACACACAGATTTATTTAAATCCAGAAGATTTGGATGAGCCAAGTCAAAAGATTTATTCATTTTTGATGAAATATACTTTTTCAAAAGATTGGCAAAAAGACGGGGAAATCTATTCGGAATGTCTGGATGATTTCTTTGATTTAAATGTATCTTTGCCTAATGACTATACCGAATTTAAAACGGATGAAAAAGATATAAAATTAGTTATAAAATTGGTTGAATATGATGATTGTTTCGAATTCAATGTAGATTTGGATGATAATTTTCTAATTGGTAATAAACATTTGTATGTAGTGGATTATAAAAATATTACGCGATATACATTGGATGCGGATGGCTTTTTAGCTTCACTTGCGTATAATATTTCGCAAGAAGATGGTTGGTTGATTAAAAAAAGTGATTTTAGAGCTTTTTACTTACAATGCTTGCAGCCATATATGGATTATATTCAATTAGAAACGAATGTAGATGTAGAAAAATATGCGACTGTAATTGAGAATATTCGTGTGTATTCAGATCTTGAAAATGCGAATATGATTGTATGGGGAAACTATCTAGAAAATAATCAAAAAAAGAGTTTTTTCACAAATACAGATTCCAACCAAATTGCCAGTATAGAAGCAATTATTTCGCATTATGCGGTAAAGATTGAAGATAATAAGGCTGTATTTAAAGGTCGAAGCGATGCGTTATATAATTTTTTGGATCATGGAATTCCTTTGATTCAAAAACAAGCGGATGTGTATGTGTCTGAGGAATTGAAACGTTTAAAGAATCGTCGCAGTATGAATTTAAGTGTAAAGGTCTATGTTCAAAATGATTTATTGAAGATGGAACTAGATAGTGATGTGAACGCAGATGAATTGTCGCATATTTTAAATGCGTATCGAAAGAAGAAAAAGTTTTATCAGTTAAAGAATGGTGAAATGATTGATTTGGAAGATACAGGTTTAGAACAGTTGAATGAATTGGCTTCTACAATGAATTTAACGACTAAGGATTTCAAGAAAGAAACAATTGAAAAACCAGCATATCAGGCTTTCCATTTAATAGACGTGGATTCAGAATTGGATGTTCGTAATGATGATTCAGTTACAGAATATACAGATCGATTAATGAAAGTGAAAGAACAAACGATTCAATTGAAGGATGAATATAAATCTTTATTGCGCACGTATCAGCAGCAGGGCATTCAATGGTTGTATGATTTGAAAAACATGAATTTAAATGGAATTCTTGCCGATGATATGGGACTTGGAAAAACTATTCAAGTATTGGTATTTTATGAACAGTTTGTTTCAAAGGATAAACCGAGTTTGATTGTATGTCCAAGTAGTCTAATGTATAACTGGATGTCAGAAATTGAAAAGTTTAAGATTGGTGTGGACGCTGTTTGTGTTACGGGAACGCAAGAAGTGCGTAAAGAGATTATTCAGGAAAATCACGAACTCTATATTACGACATATGATTATTTGCGTAGGGACGTTGAATTGTATATGCCTATGGAATTTGAATATATTGTTCTAGATGAGGCACAGTTTATTAAGAATCCTAAGACAAAGAATGCGCAAAGTGTAAAGGCTTTAAAAAGTAAACATCGTTTGGCATTAACAGGAACGCCAATTGAGAATAGTTTAAGTGAATTGTGGAGTATCTTTGATTTCTTGTTGCCAGGCTATCTATATAGTTTGAATTATTTCACAAAGAATTTTGAGAAACCCATTCAGATGGGGGATGATGACAGACAGTCCAAACTTCAAAAGTTGGTGTCGCCATTTATTTTGCGTAGAACGAAAAAACAAGTGTTGAAGGATTTACCGGATAAGGTTGAGAAAGATATATGGTTAAACTTTAGTCCGGAGGAGAAGCAATTGTATCTTGCAAATCTTGCTCAAGTCAATGAGCAGCTTCAGCAACAATTAGAATTGGAACAAGTGGATTCGATTTTGATTATCGCGATGATGACGCGTCTTCGTCAGATTTGTTGCGAACCAAGAATGTTGTATGAAAACTATAAGGGTGAGAGTACAAAGTTTACAATGTGTCTTGAATTGATTGAGACATTAAAAGAGAATGGTAAGAAAGTCTTGTTGTTTTCAAGTTTCACAAGTATTTTTGATTCCTTTATCGAAGAGTTTAATCAGCGAGGCATCAAATACCATATGATTACGGGTGCAGTTGATAAGAAGAAGCGTAAAGAAGAAGTAGATGCTTTTCAGAGTGATGATTCGGATGTATTCTTAATTTCATTAAAGGCTGGTGGAACTGGGCTAAATCTGACTAAGGCACAAGCTGTGATTCATTATGATCCTTGGTGGAATGTGAGTGCGCAAAATCAAGCAACAGATCGTGCGTATCGTATTGGTCAGACAAAGAATGTGTTAGTGTATCAGTTGTTGATGAAGAACACAATAGAAGCGAAAATCTATGAGATGCAGAAGCGCAAAAAAGAGATGAGTGATATATTTGTCGAAAATTCAAATGGTGGCATTTCGACTTTATCCAAGGAAGAATTGAGGGATTTATTCTCTATGGAATAGGAACTATATATTTTTTTGAAATATATAGTTCTTTTTCATAAAAGTGTGTTAAAATAGAAGTAATGAAAGGGATTACAAAACGGTGATAAAATGAATAGAAGTGCAGGAATCTTATGTCCTGTTTTCTCTATCCCTGCAAATCAAGGGATTGGTGATTTAGGGCAAAAAACAATTCGAATGATAGATATTATTGCGGATGCAGGGTATGCCATATGGCAAATCTTGCCTTTGCAGATGACAGGCCCCACTCATTCTCCATATCAGACATATTCTAGTTTTGCGGGGGATCCTATCTATATTAACCTGGATCGTTTGTGTGAAATGGGGTTGTTGACGCAAAGTTCAATTGTGAATTGTAATAAGTTTAAAGACTTTGTTGAATATGACAAGATTCGTGAATTCAAGGAATCTTATTTTCAAAAGGCCTTTAAAGTTTTTAAAAAGGAATTTGATTCATTTAAAGAAGATTTCGAAGCATTTAAGCGTGATGCATTTTGGCTAGAGGATTGGTCTGCCTACTCTTTATTTAAGAGTTTTTATAATGGGGCTCCATGGTTTGAGTGGGAAGATGAATATAAGAATTGGCCAGAAAATCGTGATATTGATTTGGATGATTATAAAGATGAGATTTTTTATATTGAATTTTTACAGTTTGTTTTTTATAAACAATTGGATGAAATTCAAATGTATGCGCACGCAAGAAATCTTAAAATCATGGGAGATATGCCATTCTATGTAGATTTAGATAGTGCGGATGTATGGTGCAACCGTAAAGCTTTCTTATTGGATGAAGAAGGAAAACCAGAATATATTGCGGGTTGTCCACCAGATTATTTTAGTGAAACTGGACAACGTTGGGGAATGCCAATTTATGATTTTGATGCGCAGGAAAAAAATGGATATCTTTTCTGGTGCAATCGTATGAGTTGGATGAATCGTTGTTACGACATGGTGAGAATCGATCATTTCAGAGCGTTTGATACATATTGGAAGATTCCAGAATCTTGTCCTACTGCCATTGAGGGAAAATGGATCTTGGGTCCGGCTCATAAATTGATGGATGCGATTTTAAAGGCATGCCCAGATATTGTCTTAGTGGCAGAAGATTTAGGCTTGATTCGTCCTGAGGTTATTGAACTTGAGGAAGATTATGGAATTCCAGGAATGGATGTTTTATTGTTTAGAATGGAAGCAAAACAATTAAAGAAAAAGGCAAAGAAAAACTCTGTATTATATACAGGAACACATGATAATGCGACATGCAATGAGGATTATCATACGTATGATTCAAATAAGCGTATTAGTTTGCGTCGTTTCTTTAAAAACCAAGGCTATTCAAGCCGTGCCTTTAATGAAATGTTGTGTCAGTTTGCGTTAGATAGTAATGCAGATACAGTAATTCTTCCTATTTGGGATATTTGTGGATATAAAGAAGAGGCTAGAATCAATACACCAGGAACAGTATCAAACAAAAATTGGACTTGGAAGTTAAAAGATTTTAAGACATTTCCAGATAAGGTAATGAAGACAAAAGAATGGATTGAAAAATCGAATCGCTAAGGGGCATGTACTTGCTCCTTTTCTTGTGTATTGTTAAAATAAGATGGAGGTGGAAACAATGAAAAAGTTAATAACGATTTTATGTTCGTTTGTTCTATGTATATCTTTGTTTGGGTGTCAAAAAGAGACAAAGGATTATATCGCAAAGATTGAAGTGAAGGATTATGGAACAATTGCGGTTAAGCTAGATGGAAAAACAGCGCCTATTACAGTACAAAACTTTGTAGATCTTGCCAAATCCGGCTTTTATGATGGATTGACATTCCATCGAATTATTGAAGGATTCATGATTCAGGGTGGTGATCCAAACGGAAATGGTACGGGAGGATCCGACAAAACAATCAAGGGCGAATTCAAAGAGAATGGTGTAAAGAACAATATTAAACACAAGCGTGGTGTTATTTCTATGGCAAGAAGCTCAGATTATGATTCGGCGAGTTCACAATTCTTTATTATGCAAGAAGACAATGATTCATTAGATGGGCAATATGCTGCCTTTGGACATGTCACAAAGGGAATGAAGGTTGTGGACAAGATTTGTGAAGATGCAGATCCAATGGATGATAATGGAACAATTGCACAAAGTAAGCAACCTGTCATCAAAACAATTGCAGTATCAGAAATTAACGACTAGAGTAATCTAGTTGTTTTTTTTGTTTGACATCTTAAGTTAGTTAATGTAAACTCGATTTGTTTCAACTAACTGAGGTAGATTATGATTAATAAAAAATTATTATTTTCAGTGGAGGAAAGTATTCCTTATATTAAAAAAAATGTATTGTATCAATGGATTGGATTAATTTGTAACGCATGTTCTATGGCTTGTTTATGTTTGATTGTCACAAAAAATAGAAGTTTATCATTCATTGGAATCATTCTTGTATGTTTAATGATTCGGTATGTTGTGAATCAAAAAGCCATTGAAATGTCGTATCAATCAAGTCATATTGTAAAGGAAACACTTCGTTCTCGTTTATATAAGAAGCTATCTAAAATTGGAATTGGGTATACAAATGAGTGGAGTACGGCTGAAATTGTACAATTATCCAGTGAGGGTATTGAACAATTAGAAACGTATTTTGCGAGCTATATTCCGCAATTCTTTTATTCTTTAATTGCGCCATTCACATTATTTATTATTATTTCGTTTATGGACATAAAGGCTGCTTTTGTCTTACTGATTTGTGTGCCTTTGATTCCAATGTCGATTGTGTTTGTACAAAAGTTTGCGAAAAGACTATTGAATCGTTATTGGGGACAATACACAAAATTAGGGGATAATTTTCTAGAAAATCTTCAGGGGTTAACGACGTTAAAAATATATGAGGCAGATGGCCATTATCATGAAAAGATGAATGTAGAAAGTGAAAACTTTCGTAAGATCACAATGCGTGTATTAACGATGCAGTTAAATTCCATTACAGTTATGGATTTGGTTGCCTATGGAGGAAGCGCATTGGGGATTGTATTTGCGTTAAATGGATATCATAGCGGTGCAATAACTATGTTTCAGACTTTATTTATCATTTTGATTTCAGCTGAATTCTTTATTCCCATGCGACAATTAGGATCCTATTTTCATATTGCGATGAATGGTATGGCGGCAAGTGATAAGTTGTTTGCGATATTAGAAAAGGAAATAGAGGAGAAACAAAATGTAGAGATAGAGGATTGTTTCATTTCTGCATCGAATCTTCATTTTGGCTATACGGATCAGGAAGTTTTACATGGATTAAATTTTAAAGCTCATAATGGAATGATTGGTTTTGTAGGTGAGAGTGGTAGTGGTAAGAGTACAATTGCCTCTTTATTGATGGGACAGTATTCGAATTATAGGGGTGAACTTAAGCTATCAAATTATGAAATCAAGGATATTAATATCTATCCATATATGACTTTGGTTTCTTTAGAGAGCTATTTGTTTAGTGGAACGCTTAAAGACAATTTGTCGGTGGCTAAAGATGCTTCTGAAAAAGAAATGAATAGCGTATTAGAAAAGGTGGGTATCCTTGATTTTGTGCATGAACAAGGTGGACTTAATATGCACATTTTAGAGGGTGGTAAAAACTTATCTGGAGGACAAAGACAGCGTTTGGTTTTGGCCAGAGCTTTACTGAAGGACTCACCCATCTATATTATGGATGAAGCAACAAGTAATATTGATGTAGAGAGCGAAAATAAAATCATGGAAGTATTATATGAGTTGTCAAAAGAAAAGCTTGTGCTTTGTATTTCGCATCGTTTGGCAAATCTAATTCATGCAGATGTGATTTATTGTTTGAAAGACGGAGATATTGTAGAGAGTGGAACACATGAGGCGTTGCTTCAACAGAATGGTGTGTATCGTGACTTGTTTACTACGCAAAAAGAATTAGAAAGATATGGTGGCTAATATGAGTACAATTCAAATATTTTCACGTTTAATAAAACTTGTATTTCCATTAACTGGATTTATGATTTGTGCCATCCTGATGGGAGTAGCTGGATTTTTATGTGCCATCTTTATTCCTGTTCTTTCAAGTATGGCCCTAGTAAATGATCCACTATTTAGTTTTCATACGATTGTGATTTTATTATTTGTGTGTGCACTTTTAAGAGGAATCTTGCGCTATGCAGAGCAAGCATGTAATCACTATATTGCCTTTAAATTGTTAGCTCGTATTCGTGATCAGGTGTTTGGGGCATTAAGAAAATTGTGTCCTGCAAAACTAGAAGTGAAAGATAAGGGTAGCTTAATTTCTTTAATTACTTCGGATATTGAATTGTTGGAAGTGTTCTACGCACATACGATTTCTCCAATTTGTATTGCGTTTGTCACAAGTCTAATTTGTGTGGGTATTCAAGTGCAGTTTGGATGGATTTATGGACTTTATTCACTTTTTGTTTACGTTGTTGTGGGAGTGGTTTTACCAATTTATATTTCCAAACAATCTAGACAGATTGGTGTAGAGTATCGTAAAGAAGCTGCCAATCTAAATAGTTATGTATTAGAGAGTATGCGTGGCTTAAAGGAAAGTATGCAGTATATGGATACAGATTGTCGCTTATCAGGTTTGAATAAACAGACTTCTTCCCTGGCAAATTGTGAGAAGGAATTGAAGTATTTTCAAGCTAAGACGATTTCTTTGACAAACTTTTGCGTTGTCTTATTGTCTTTAGGTTTATGTTTGATTCATTTATATTTGAATAGTTCAATAGAATCAACGATTGTATCGGGTGTTCTTCAAATATCTTCTTTTGGACCTGTCATCGCATTGGCAAATTTGGGTTCAACTTTATCACAGACAATTGGAGCTGGACAAAGAGTCATATCACTTTTGGATGAGTCACCTATGGTTGAAGAAGTAGAGAATAAAGAAGAGACAGACTTTAAAATGGTAGATGTATCTTCTGTAGATTTTGCGTATGAAGAGGAACAGATCTTAAAGGATATGAATTTAAACATCCATGAAAATGAAGTGATTGGTATTCAAGGTAAGAGTGGCAGTGGAAAGAGTACGTTGTTGAAATTGTTGATGCGCTTCTGGGATGTGTCAAAGGGAAGCATCTTAGTGGATGGGTTAAATATTCGCTCTTTAAACACTTCCAATTTAAGAAAGAATGAAGGGTATGTAACGCAGGAAACGATTCTTTTCCATGATACAATTGAAAATAATTTAAGAGTGGCTAAACAAAATGCGACTATGGAAGAAATTGAAGTGGCTTGTAAGAAGGCAAATATTCATGAGTACATCCAGTCGTTGCCAAATGGCTATAAAACTATGGTGGAAGAACTGGGTAGTTCGTTATCCGGTGGAGAAAGACAAAGAATGGGTCTTGCGCGTATGTTTTTGCATGATGCGAAACTTGTTTTATTGGATGAGCCAACGAGTAATTTGGATAGCTTAAATGAGGGGGCTATCTTAAAATCAATTTATGAAGAAAGAAAAGATAAGACCATTGTTTTTGTTTCACATCGAGAATCAACTTTATCACATTGTGATCGTGTGATTCATATGGAATCTGAAAGAGTCAGTTAATGGATAAGCGAGAAAAAGAAATGCGTACAGTGTATGAGATGATACATTTGTATTGCAGAAAGAATCATAAAGATAAAGAATTGTGTTCAGAGTGTTTGGCTTTGTATGAATATGCAAAGATGCGCATTGAAAAATGTCCTTTTATGGAAACAAAGACATTTTGTTCGCAATGTAAGGTACATTGTTACAAGAAGGATAAAAGAGAACAGATTCGTAAAGTTATGCGTTTTTCTGGACCAAGAATGTTGGTGTATCATCCTATTATGGCGATTCGTCATTTGTACTACCAAATTACAGATAAATAGAAAAAATATGCATGTTGATCGAAAATATCTTCGAAAAATATGCATTTTTGTTTAAAATAACCTCGAAAAATATGCATAAAAGTAAAAAATAACCTCGAAAAATATGCAAAAATGATATAATGTGACTAGGAGGTATTTATGTTAAGAAGAAAGTTTTATGATATATTGTTGAAGTGGTCAAAAGAAAAAAATCAAGAGTGTTTATTGGTTCGTGGTGCAAGACAAATTGGTAAGACATATATTATTGATTATTTTGGAAAGAATAATTATAAGAGTTATATTTATTTAAATTTTATCGAGAATCCACAATTAAAGACTATATTTGAAAATTCATTATCAGCAGAAGAAATATTTTCGAGAATGACATTGGTGATGCCTCATATACGATTTATTGAAGGGGATACATTGATTTTCTTGGATGAAATTCAAGAATGTCCGAATGCACGTACGGCATTGAAATTTTTGGCATTAGATAACAGATATGATGTAATCGCAAGTGGTTCATTATTGGGTATCAGTTATAAAGAAGTAACGAGCATACCTGTTGGCTATGAGTTGTCGGTTACAATGTATGGTTTAGATTTTGAAGAGTTCTTGTGGGCAAAAGGATACAATGAAAATACGTTGGAGTTGTTAAAAAAATATTATGATTCAAAAGAGAGAATTCCTGAGGAAATACACAATCAATTCATGCGATTGATTCGTGAGTATATTGTCGTAGGTGGAATGCCTGCAGTTGTGCAAACATATTTAGACTCGAATCATTTTGGACAAGTACAAAAAGTTCAGGAACAAATTATTTCAAGCTATATGGATGATATTTCAAAATATGCTTCTTCATCTGAAAAACCAAAGGTAAAAAATTGTTACATGTCGGTTACGAAGCAACTCGCAAAAGAGAATAAAAAATTTCAGTTTTCTGTTGTGGAATCTAAGGCTACCGCAAGAAAATTTGAAAATAGTATTGAGTGGTTAAGAGATGCTGGGCTTGTATGGCTTTGTAAAAATGTATCTGCCTGTCAATTTCCTTTAGTTGGATATGAAAATGATAAATTCTACAAGATGTATTTAACAGATTTAGGCTTGCTAGTGGCAATGTATGGTTTTGAAATGAAACAGGCTATATTAGATGATACTTTAACAGGGCCAGTAAAGGGTGGTATATATGAAAATCTAATAGCGGATATTTTAATGAAAAGTCGTCATTCGCTTCATTATTACCAAAATAAGAATTTAGAAATAGAATTCTTGATTGAACAAAACACAAAAGTAATTCCAGTCGAAGTAAAGGCAGGAAATAATCGTTCACAATCAATGGATCAATTGTTGAAAAATGAAAATATTCCTTATGGATATAAATTCGTGAATGGAAATTGTGGAATTAATGGTAAAAAAATAACTCTTCCATTATACTTAGCTATGTATGTAGATTAGGTTGGGGTAAAAATGAGAGAAAATGTTGAAAAGTATATTGAGTTAATTATAGGAAGTATTTTACTTTCGTTAGGAATTTATTTATTTGTGACACCTAATGGAATCAACTTTGGTGGCGCCATTGGGATTGCACAGATTATTGAGTATTTTATTGTGAAGATGGCACCTAGTCTTGGTCATATGAATTTGGTGGGTATCATTAACTTTATGATCAATATTCCATTGTTTTTGATGGGATTTAAAATCATGAACAAAGAGTTTTGTATCAAGACGGTCATTAGTTTAGTGGTGCAAACCATTACTCTATCTATTTTGCCCAAACAATCCATTGTGATTATGCCAGACATGCTTTCAAATTGTATTTTTGGAGCCTTAATGTGTGGTATTGGAGTTGGACTTGCTTTACAAAGTAGTGGATGTTGCGGTGGTATGGATATTGCCGGTGTATGTTTATCGAAGACAAAACCAGGCTTTTCAGTCGGCAAGCTTTCGATTATTATCAACTCCATCTTATTTACAATTTGTGCCTTTATTTTTGATTTACAGACATCGCTATATTCCATTATCTTTGTGGCCATTCTTTACTTTATTAGTGATCGTATCCACTATCAGAATATCAATATGACTGTATTGATTTTTACAAAGAAAGAAAATATGAAGAATGTAATTATGGAAAGAACAGGTCGCGGTGTAACGTACTGGATGGGTAAGGGTGCTTATACAGATACAGAACAGTATATTTTATTTTGTGCTGTCAATAAGTATGAGATTCGTAACTTCAAAAAAATAGTCAATGAAATTGATCCAAAGGCTTTTGTGACAATTAGCGAGGATCAAGAAATTGATGGTGGATTTGAAAAGCGTTTGTGATATAATAGACATGCAAAAAGGAACATACAAATATGTTTCTGGGAATAGTTGTAGTAAAAACTACCTACAAACTTTGCTAGAGTTGGCGTAGGTAGTTTTTATTTTGTTTATTCATTTCTGTTTGATTAATTCA
>OLPC01002463.1_pt1 | contig 13782 bp, 9 predicted proteins | sample 1672341 | NCBI WGS metagenome assembly OLPC01 (sample SAMEA3136673, study PRJEB25190) | human gut metagenome | reverse complement strand
GCAGGATGGTGAACTTCTTGCTGATGGGCACCAGCTCCACGCGGCCCTTGACCACACAGCGGCCCAGACCTTCGTGGATGGCCTCATCAGGCAGGCCCAGCACCTTGCCCACAGTGAGAGCGGCCAGCGCATTGTAGACGCTGAACTCGCCGGGCATATTCACCTTGACGTCCATATCGTCCTTGCCAGAGACATGGAACTGGACGCCGAGGAAGTCGTGGGTGCGGAGCAGCTGATAAGTACCGGCGCGGTAGTCGGCCTTCTCGCTGCAGCCGTAGGTCACAAGCTTGCAGGTGTGGCCTTCCAGCAGGGCCTCGGTGTTCTCGTCGTCGATGTTCACGACGCCGGTGGTGCAGCGCTTGAAAAGCTGACCCTTCCAGCTGCGGTATTCTTCAAAGGTCTTGTGCTCGCCGGGGCCGATGTGGTCGGGCGAGAGGTTCGTGAAGACGCCGATGTCATAGTGGATGCCCGCCACGCGGTCCATCATGAGGCCCTGACTGGACACTTCCATCAGCGCCGTGTCGCAGCCGGCGTCCAGAAACTCCCGGAACGTCTTCTGCAGCTCATAGCTCTCAGGGGTGGTGTTTGCCGTCTCCTGATGGCGGCCGAGGAAGTAGATGCCGTTGGTGCCGATCATGCCCACTTTGCGGCCTGCGGCTTCCAGCACGCTCTTTATCATGTGGGTGGTGGTGGTCTTGCCCTTGGTGCCGGTGACGCCGATCATGGTCATCCGGCGGGAGGGGTTGCCGAAGAGGTTGCCGCTCATGAGCGCCAGCGCATAGCGGCTGCTCTCCACCTTCAGCACGGCAGCGCCGGGGACGGTGGAAAGGTCGATGTCGTGCTGGACCACCAGCGCCGTCACGCCGTCGGCCACGCACTGGGCGGCGTAGTCGTGGCTGTCCCGCTGGGTACCCACGATGCAGACGAAAAGCCGGCCCGGGGCCGCCTTGCGGCTGTCGTAGATGATGTCCTCGATGTCAAGTTCAAGGCTGCCCTGCACCAGCGTATAGGACACGCCCTCCAACAGTTGTTCCAGTTTCATCGTTCAAATGCTCCTTATTGCTGTTCTGCCGCTGCGGCAGTGGGGTCTTCGGCGGGCGCGGCTTCCGCGCCCTCAGTATCGGGTTCGGTGCCGGGGGCTTCCTCCGGCTGGTTCTCGGCTTCTGCCTCCGCCGGGGCGGCAGGCTCTTCCGGGGCCGTCCAGCCCGAGGGCAGGGTCGGCTCACCCTGTGCAAAGCGGAATTTGCGGCTGGAAGAGGCGCTCAGGTGGCTCAGATCCAGCATACCGGTGTCGGTGGGCGAGCAGCCCTTGCCGTCCTCGTTGAGCAGGACATACTTTGCCAGCCGGAGTTTGTAGTCCAGCTCATTCAGGGTACCCAGAAGCACGCTGATGCGGCCCTGATACAAAAACGCCATCTGCTCCGGGTCCTCGAATTCGATGCGGGTGACATCCGCCCCCAGCTCACTGCTGTCCAGTGCGGTCAGCAGCGTGTTCAGGGACTCGAGCCGCTTATCCGTGGGCGGTCCGGCCTCGCTGGATGCGGCGCTGTCAGACGCCGCGCTGCCCGAAGACGGGCCGGACGGTCCTGTCTCAAATTCCAGCTGTGTGCCCGGCGTCGTGGATACCGGCTCGCCGCCGCAGAGGATGATAAGGTCCGGCTGGGCCGAATCCTGATCCAGTATCTTCAGCCCCGCAGAAAGGCTCAGCCAGCCGCCGGACGTCTGCATGGCGTAGACGGCAGTGGCCGCGTTGGTCCGCACCACTACGGTGTTAGGGTAATCCCGCTCCACCCGGATATTTTCCAGCAGCGGGAACTGCTTTTCCAGCGCAGCGGCCTTTTCGGCGGGGTCGAAGCTGAAGATGTTCTCTTCCGCGTGGACGCCCAGCGCCTGCAGGATCTCGGCGCTGGAATAGCCGCCCACCTCCTGCACCACCTCTCCATCGACCGCCACTTCTAAGGTGTTTATCTTGAAGAGCATGGTCACGGTGAGGTAGACGCCCACCCCGATGACGCAGAGCAGCAGCGCCAGCGCCGTCAGACGGCGGATGGCCCTGCGGCGGCGGACAGCGGCCCGGGTCAGACGGCGCTTTTTTCTGCCCTCCCGCCGGGCCGGGCTGCGGAGGTTCGCCTCCGTGGGGCGGTAGCGCCCGCTGCTCTGAGGCCTCCGGGCGCTCTGGACATTCTGGGGCCTCTGGCCATTGCGGGGGCGGCTCCCATTTGTGGGGTAGGCGGTCGTGTTCTGACGGGGCCGCTGGCTTCTCTGCTGGCCCTGACGGCGGCTCTGGTTCTGGTTATTGGGCCGTCGCGCCGTCTGCTGGGGAAACTGGATGCTGTTGTCCGCATATCCCGAGCTGTGGTTTTCGAACGTCACACTGCCGCCCGAGAAGTCCAGCGTCTGCTCCTGATAGCCCTGCGTCCGGCGGCGGTCCTGATTCGAGGGACGCCGGTCCTGCGTCCAGTCGTAGGCTTTGCGGGGCTTTCCCTGCCGTCGGGCGCTGTTCTGCTGGATCGAACTGCTGGGGCGTCGGCTCTTGTTCCGATCCTGCTGCATGGTGCGGCGTCGCCTCCTTTCCGTCTGATTATTTTATCACAAGAGTGCTGCCGAATCAATCACGGCGTCTTGACCAGTTTCATCAGGGCGTCGGCGATGCGGTCGAGGCTGTCGTCCACCGAGAGGGTGCGGGCGTTCCTGCCCATGGCAGCCAGCTTGCCCGGCTCGGCCAGCAGGCCGGAGACGGTCGAGACCAGCTTCTCGCCGGTCAGATCCTTTTCCTCGATGACCACAGCGGCACCGGCCTTCTGCAGCTCCATGGCGTTGTAATACTGGTGGTTCTCCGCCACATTGGGGCTGGGGATGAGGATGGCGGCGCGGCCCTCGGCTTCCAGTTCGGCCAGCGTCAGCGCACCGGCACGGCTGATGACGAGGTCGGCAGCGGCCAGCAGCTCGGGCATATTGTTGATATATTCCTTCACCACGAGGCTCTCGCCGGGAGCAAAGCCTTTTTCCTTTTCGAGATTTTGAAACAGCTCCACGCCGTACTGTCCGGTGGCGTGGATGTGGAGCACAGGCTTGTGCTCTTTCTGCTCCCATGCGCAGAGGTCGGCCACCACCTCGTTGACACGGCGGGCGCCGAGGCTTCCGCCGAAGGAGAGGATGACGGTGCGGTCACCGGCACCCAGCTGGGCGCGGATGGCGTCCCGCTCCCCTGCCTTCTCGAACACTTCAGGCCGCACCGGGTTGCCCACGACCTGCGTCTTTTCGGGCGCACCCAGCTTTTCCACAGCGGCAGGCACGGCGGCGAACACGATGTCCACGTCCGGGGCCAGCAGCTTGTTGGTCACGCCGGGGAAAGCGTTCTGCTCATGGATGGCGGTCTTGATGCCCTTCTTGGCGGCGCAGCGCACCACCGGGCCGGAGACGTAGCCGCCGCAGCCGATGACGAGGTCGGGCTGTACTTCCTTCATCATGGCCCGGGCTTTCGGGCCGGAGAGGGCCAGGTTCCAGAGGGTGATGATGTTCCGCTTGATGTTGTTCAGGGAGAGCCTGCGCTGGAAACCGGTGATCTCGATGTGGTGGAAGGGGTAGCCCGCCTGGGTCACAAGGCGGTATTCCATCCCCTCCTTCCGGCCTGCAAAGTGTATCTCGGCGGACGGGTCGGCCTTTTTGATGGCTCCCGCGATGGCCAGAGCCGGGTTGATATGTCCGGCAGTTCCGCCGGCTGCAATCAGTACACGCATGGTGATTTCCTCCTTATCTGGATGTGCTCAATATCCCATGTTGGGGTCGAGCCGGATGGTGTTGTCGGACTTTTCTTTTTCCCGCTGTTCCCGCTGGGCGCGGAGATTCTCCCGCTCGAGGCGGGCGCGCTCGCCGCCCCGGCCGATGTTTATCATCACGCCCATCTCGGCCAGCAGCAGGATGAGGCTGGTGCCGCCGGAGGAGAAGAAGGGCAGCGAGATGCCGGTGTTGGGCAGGGTGTTGGTGACGACCGCGATGTTGCAGAACACCTGCCACGCAATTTGGGCCATGATGCCGATGCCCACCAGTGTGCAGTAGCGGTTCTCGGCGTGGAAGGCCAGCCACAGCCCCTGCACGAGGAAGAGCACGAAGAGCAGGATGACGATGACGGCACCCACGAAGCCCAGCTCCTCGCACACGACGCTGAAGATGAAGTCGTTGGTGCTCTCGGGGAGCCAGAGCTGTTTTTCGATGCTGTTGCCGAGGCCGAGGCCGGTGACACCGCCGGAGCCGATGGCGTAAAGGCTCTGCAGGGTCTGGTCGGTCATCTTGCTCAGGTCGTGGGTCCAGCCGTCCAGACGGCTCTGTAAGTACGGGATGGAGTCGATGTGCTCCAGCACGGTGCGGAGCAGCAGCACAGCGGACGCGCCGCCCGCCCAGGTGATGATGCCGCCGCTGCCGCCCAGCAGCAGGATGGTGCCGCAGATGGCCGTCGTCAGGACGATGCCGGACATATGGGGCTCAAGCATGAGCAGGATAACCACCGGGATGAGGGGCAGCAGCGGGACGATGAGTTCCCGCACGATGCGCTGATAGAGCCACTGGCCTGCCGGGACGCGCCGCCCGGAGGCGGGGTCCAGCTTTTCCAGATGGGGCGCTTTCGCGGCCAGATGGGCCGTGAGCAGTATCATCTCGAACTTTGCGATCTCCGATACCTGAATGGTAAAGCCGATGCGCAGCCAGCGGCGGCAGCCGTTGAGGGGCGCACTGAACAGCACCGCAATGAGCATCACGATGCAGACGACATAGCCCGGCCAGACCATCCTGCGCAGAAAGCGGTGGTCGATGCGGGAGAAGAGCAGCATGACCGCGAGACCCAGACCCAGGCAGAGCATCTGCGACTTGATGTAGTAAAAGCTGTCGCCCATCCGCAGGTAGCCCGTGGTGTAGCTGGCACTGAACAGCATGATGAGTCCGAACACGATGATGACTGCCAGCGTCGCCAGCCAGTTGATGAGCACCTGCGGCCAGGGGCCGGGGCTCGACAAGATGGCAAAGGACTCAGGCTTTTTTCTCCGGATGGTCGCCATCCGCATTCCCTCCTTATTGGATCCCGGCTCAGCTGGCCCGCGCCGCCTGCAAGGTCAGCGCAAGGCCCAGCATGGCCAGGACTCCAAAGATATAAAAGATATTCACCGGGTCAAAGCCCCGCTTTTCCAGCCAGCGGTGGAGCGGCGCGGTGCCGAACAGCTGCCGCCGCCCGCCGGAGGCTTTCCAGACGATGATCTGCAGAGCCACCATGCCGCCCTCCAGCCAGTAGGGCAGGGCCAGCGGGAGCGCCAGCCCGGGCCAGCCGACGCTCAGCGGCACACAGCCCAGCGCACCGGCTAAAAACTGGCATCCCACTGCACCGGGGCGGAGCTTTGCGGGGTAGAAATTCCAGAGCAGAAAGGCCATCAATGCTCCGGCCAGCGCCGCCGGGAGGACTCCCAGCGGGAACCAGCCCAGGAGGGTCATCGCCGTCATGAGGCCCAGCATGGCGATGAAGGCGCAGCCGCAGACCGTGCCGTCCATGCCGTCGGCAGTGCGGGCGCTCTCGGCCAGCGCCACTAAAATCGCCAGCCAGACCACCGGGGCCAGCGGCCCGAGGGTGCAGTAGCCAATACCCGGCAGGGCCAGCCCATCGGGCAGGCAGTGGTTCAGCCCCAGCAGGGCCAGCACCAGCGTGCCGGAGGCCGCTTCCAGCGCCAGCCGCACCGGGCGGCGCAGCCCCAGCGGCGACCGATGCCGCAGTCGGACCAGATCGTCCGCCAGGCCCACGGCCCCGAAGCAGAGCGCCCCGAACAGGGCGATGAGCAGCCGGGTGGTCAGCAGGCTCTCGGTCCCCAGCAGCTCCGGCTGGGCGACACAGGCCGCTGTCCAGCCGACGCCCACCGCCGCCAGCGTCCCCACCATCAGGCAGAGCCCGCCCATCGTGGGCGGCTCATTTTCCTCCTGCTGGACGCGGAACGCCCGCAGCAGCGGCGTCATCAAATTCCCGAGCGCCGCCGTGAGGACGAACCCCAGCGTTGAGGCGACGATCAAGGCAAAACGAATCATAATAACGATACTCCAAGTATTTTACTTTGCGCAGACGGGATAAAACAGGGCCAGCGCCTTTTCCAGTGCCATGCCCCGGCTGGCCTTCACCAGCAGAGCGTCGCCCGGGGCCATCCGGGCCAGCAGAGCGTCTGCGGCCTGCTGGTAATCCTTGGCGTGGACGACGTCGGCGAGGCCCGCGTCCTTTGCAGCCTTTGCCGTCCGTGCGGCCTCGGGGCCATAGGTGACAAGAGCGGTCAGCCCGGCCTCTGCGGCCTGACGGCCCAGCTCTTCGTGAGCGGGCGCGCTCATCCCGCCCAGTTCCAGCATATCGCCCAGCAGAGCGAAGCGGCGCTTGCAGGGGTACTCTTTGAACATCGCCAGCGCAGCCTTCATGCTGTCGGGGTTGGCGTTGTAGCAGTCCTCGATGACGTCCATGCTGCCTGCGTGGACCACCTTCTGGCGCATACCGGTCTGCTCGAAATCGGCCAGACCCGCGATGACGCCCTCAGGCGCGAGGCCCAGACGGGTGGCGGCGGCGTAAGCGGCCAGCGCATTCGCCACGTTGTGACGTCCCATCGCAGGAATCGTCACCTCATAGCGGTCTGCATTTTTATCACAGAGGGTGAAGGCCATGCCGTCGCCCTCCTGCCGGACATCGAGGGCGCAGACGTCGGCGTTCTCGTCGCCGAGGCTGAACCACACGGGCCGGACATGGGCGGGCAGAGCGGCTTTGCGCAGGAAGGGGTCGTCGCCGTTGAGCACGAGGGGCGAACCCTCGGCAAGGCCGGCGCAGATCTCCAGCTTCGCCTTGCAGATGTTCTCCTGACTGCCCAGATTGCCGATGTGGGACACGCCGATGCAGGTGATGATGCCCACATCGGGGCGGGCGCACTTTGCCAGACGCTCGATCTCACCGGCGTGGCTCATGCCCATCTCCACGACAGCGTACTCCGTATCCCTGCCGATGCGGAACATGGTGCGGGGCAGGCCCAGCTCATTGTTCTGGTTGCCCTCGGTCTTGATTGTATTGCCAAAGCCCGCGATGGCGGCGTAGGTCATCTGCTTGGTGGTGGTCTTGCCCACACTGCCGGTGACGCCCACCACCTTCGGGTGGAACTGGCTGCGGTAGTTCGCGCCCATGACCATCATGGCGTGGTAGCTGTCGGGGCTGATAACCGCCCGTTCAGCCGGGACGCCCTCCACCGGATGGTTGAGGACGACATAGGCCGCGCCCTCTTCCAGCGCCTTGGCCGCGAAATCGTGGCCGTCGAAGCGCTCACCGGGGAAAGCCACAAAGATGCAGCCGGGGCAGACCTCGCGGCTGTCGGTGGTCACGAGGCCGATGGGCTGGCTGTCGGCGAAGCCCTCGGGGGCAAGGCCCTTCAAAAGCAGGTCTGCTGCGATTTTTTCCATAAATCATTCTCCCTCATATAAATGTTATCCAAGCCGATTCCATTTTTTGACCGGCCTTGCCCTCTCAGGCGCTGACGCGCCAGCTCTCCCAAAGGGAGAGCCTAATGCATTACCCACAGGTAATTGTAACGACAGTGCCTTTCTGGACGCTGGAGCCGGCGGCCTCGCTCTGGCTCTGCACGGTACCGGCGCTGTCCCCCGCCACCTGACAGTTCAGGCCGGCGGCGGTCAGCATCTGGCGGGCAAAGTCGGCACTCTTGCCGCTGACGTCCGGCACTTCCGTGTGGCTGCCGGAATAGGTATCGGTGTAAAGATAGATGGTGGTGCCGCTGGCCACCGCTGCGCCCGCGTGGGGGTACTGGTAGGTGACGACGGCGGCGGTCTGGTCGCTCTCGCTCTCCACGAGCTGATGCTTGAGGCCCTTGGTATTCAGGGAGACCTGCGCATTGCTCCACTCCTTGCCCACGAGGTTCGGCACCTTGACGGTGTTCTGGCTGCGGTCGATGCCGTCCTTGTCGCCAGCCTGATAGAGCTTCGTGCGCTCCTCCATGGCCTTGAACGGCGCCCAGGACTTGGGATAGACGATGTCGGCGTCCTTGAAGGCTTCCTTCATGTCGTTGCACTTCTTGAAGCTGCCGCCGGTGGCCGCCGCGTTCTTCTTGGCAATCTCCTCGACCTCGGGCATGACCTCGTAGCCTTCGGGGTGAGCGAGGGTGACATCCATGCCGAAGCGGGTGAACAGGCCGATAACGCCCTGCGGGACGGACAGCGGCTTGCCGTAGCTGGGGGAGTAGGCCCAGGTCATGGCGACCTTCTTGCCCTTCAGGTTCTCAACGCCGCCGAAGTAGTGGATGACATGCAGCATGTCGGCCATGCACTGCGTCGGATGGTCAACATCGCACTGCAGGTTGACGAGCGTGGGTCTCTGCTCGAGAATGCCGTCGCGGTAGCCCTCTTCCAGAGCGTCCATGAACGTCTTCTGGTACTCGTGGCCCTGATGGATGTACATATCGTCGCGGATGCCGATGACATCAGCCATGAAGGAAACCATGTTGGCCGTTTCACGGACCGTCTCGCCATGGGCGATCTGGGACTTCTTCTCGTCGAGGACCTGCTCCTCAAGGCCGAGGAAGTTGCAGGCGGAGGCGAAGGAGAAGCGGGTACGGGTGGAGTTGTCGCGGAACAGGGAGATGCCCAGACCGGAGTTGAAGATCTTCGTGGACTTGTTGCGCTCACGCAGGTCGCGCAGAGCGTCGGCTACGGTAAAGACAGCGTCGATCTCGTCGTCGGTCTTGTCCCAGGTCCAGTAGAAGTCGGTCTTATACATGTTGTTGATGTGCAGCTTTTCAAGATGTCTTGCCAGTTCAACAGTTTTGCTCATGTTCTTTCTCCTTAAGTTTTTTATCAGATGGTTTTCACACTGCGGGAGGCATAAGCCCCGTTGGGACTCATGCCTGTATGCCGCAAAACTTACTTAATGTCGTTGCCGGTGAGTTCCTGACGGAAGGAGGTGGCGGAGCCGTCCTTGTTCTCGGGCTTGTAGAGACCGGGGACAGCCGCGTACAGCGCCGCGCAGGTGACGAGGTCCTGCTTCCAGGTGATCTCGTTGGGGGCGTGTGCCTGAGACTCGGCGCCGGGGCCGAAGCCAACGCAGGGGATGCCGTAGCGGCCCTGGATGGAAACGCAGTTCGTGGAGAAGGTCCACTTGTCGCACAGCGGGCGACCGGTGCGCTTGTCCATGCTGGGCTCGCAGCCGATGCGCTCGTCACCGAACATGGCCTTGTGGGCGTCGACGAGGGCCTTGACGTGCGGAGCGGTCTCCTTGTTGATCCACGTGGGGAAGTAAGCCTCGGTCTCGTAAACCTCGCCGGTCCAGGACGGACGGTCGTACATGTACATGGAGACCTTCACGTCGTCGCCGTACTTCTTGGCGGCCGGCAGGTTGCGGATCTCGTCCAGGCAGGACTCCCACGTCTCACCAGCGGTCATGCGACGGTCGATGGAGATGGCGCAGGAGTCAGCGACAGCGCAGCGGCTGGGGCTGGTGTAGAAGATCTGGCTGACGGTACAGGTACCGCGGCCCAGGAAGCGGGCGTCCTCGAAGTGCTCGGGGTTGTACTTGGGGTCGAGCATCTTGACGAGGCCCTTGATGTCGGTCGACTCGTCGCAGCCGTTGTTGTTGAGGGCGCGGACGTCGGCGATGATGTCGGCCATCTTGTAGATGGCGTTGTCGCCGCGGTCGGGAGCGGAGCCGTGGCAGGAGGTGCCGTGAACGTCGACGCGGATCTCCATGCGGCCGCGGTGACCGCGATAGATGCCACCGTCGGTGGGCTCGGTGGAAATGACGAACTCGGGCTTAATGCCGTCCTTGTTGTAGATGTACTGCCAGCACATGCCGTCGCAGTCCTCTTCCTGGACGGTGCCGACGACCATGATCTTGTAGCCCTCGGGGATGAGGCCCATGTCCTTCATCATCTTGGCAGCGTAGGTGGCAGAAGCCATGCCACCCTCCTGGTCGGAGCCGCCGCGGCCATAGATGATCTCGTCGGTCTCGTAGCCCTCATAAGGATCGGCATCCCAGTTATCGATGTTGCCGATGCCAACGGTGTCGATGTGAGAGTCGATGGCGATAATCTTGTCGCCCTCGCCCATAAAGCCCATAACGTTGCCCAGGCCGTCGACCTTGACCTCGTCATAGCCGAGGTTCTCCATCTCAGCCTTGATGCAGGCGACAACCTCACCCTCCTCGCAAGACTCAGAGGGATGGGAGATCATAGCGCGCAGGAAGCGAGTCATATCAGCACGATGGGACTCAGCAGCAGCCTTGATAGCGTCGAAATCGAGTTCCTTAGTCATAACAGTCAACCTTTCTACAAGGGTTTACCTACAGATAGATATTTCAGATAGATCACTTGTGCCAAGCAGCGTGAGGTCGAGTACCCCACGAGCAAGTGGACGTAGGGTGGCGGAGCATATGTTTGCTCCGTCGCGAGTTCCGCACGCAAAGGAAAGCACTTAACGTGCTTTCCGTCTTGCGCAGGACTGTTCGAGCAGGGAGCAAACATATGCTCCGCCACCCGGACAGGTCAGACCCGCTAGCAGGTCGGATACTCGCCCTCCCAGACGATGCGACGGTACTGATCCGGATCCGTGTCGCCCTCGGTGGAGAAGCAGAGCACGGAGCTCGTCTTGTCCAGGCCGATGAGCTCCTTGAGCTCGGCGTACTCGGGATCGAGCATGAGGGTCTCGACCAGGCCGGTGGTCACAGCGCCGGACTCGCCGGAGATGACGCGCGGGTCGCCCTTCTCGGGAGCGCCCAGGGTGCGCATGCCGCGAGCGGTGACCCAGTCGGGGCAGGACACGAAGGCGGTGGTGTGGTTGCGCAGGATGTCCCAGCCCAGGATGTTGGGCTCGCCGCAGCACAGGCCGGCCATGATGGAGGGCATGTCGCCGTCCACGATGCGCGGGTCGCCGTCGCCGGCGGCAGCGCCCTTGTACAGGCAGGCGGCCGGAGCGCACTCGACCACGACAAAGGTGGGCGGGTTATCGGGATACAGGTTGGTGAAGTAGCCCACCACGGCGCCGGCCAGCGAGCCTACACCGGCCTGGACAAAGACGTGCGTCGGGCGGTTGATGGCCATCTCGCGCAGCTGCTCGGCAGCCTCGGAAGCCATGGTGCCGTAGCCCTCCATGATCCAAGACGGGATCTTCTCGTAGCCCTCCCAGGCGGTGTCCTGAACGATGACGCCGCGCTCGCAGGCATCGGCCTCGGCGGCGGCCATGCGCACGCACTCGTCGTAGTTGACCTCTTCGATGGTCACCGTGGCGCCCTCGGCGGCGATGTTATCAAAGCGGGGCTTGGTGGAACCCTTGGGCATGTGCACGACAGCCTTCTGGCCCAGCTTGTTGGCAGCCCATGCCACGCCGCGGCCATGGTTGCCGTCAGTGGCGGTAAAGAAGGTGGCCTGGCCAAAGTCCTTGGCAAGCTGATCGGAGGTCAGGTAATCGAAGGTGCACTCGGCAACGTCCTTGCCGGTCTCGTCGGCAATGTAGTTGGCCATGGCAAACGAACCGCCCAGGACCTTAAAGGCGTTGAGGCCAAAGCGATAGCTCTCGTCCTTAACGCACAGGTTGGACAGGCCCAGGCGTGCAGCCTGGCCATCCAGGCGGGCAAGCGGAGTGACGGTATATTGAGGGAACGACTGGTGGAAGGCGCGGGCCTTCTTCACGTGGTCGAGGCTCATGATTCCCAAGTGCTTGTCATCGCTCTTGGGCATCGTGTTGCCCGCCCACTGGATCTTATCGGCCATACGGTGAACTCCTTAAGTCCTCTCTTGCCGGCCCCCGCATACGCGTTTCAGCCCATTCCCATTCATGCGACTGAACTTTTATGTGGATGCCAAACAAAAAGTTTGTTAGCACTGTTCTATCACACTTTTTGATTGGCAAACCTAACAAATTGTTTGTTGCCGTAATCGGTACCTTTTCGCCGCCGAACGGTTACATAACGCAGCGACGTTTTCGTTATTTGCGAACAAGTGGGGTTTATGGCAAAGTGAGCCCAAACTAATTTTTAGGAAGGCACCCATGACCCCCGCACAGATAGAGTTTTACAAGCGCCTTGCACACGGCCTGGCGCTCCAGTTTGGCCCCAACTGCGAAGTCGTCGTCCACGACTTGGAGACCGAGGACGTGGACCACTCCATCGTAGTGATCGAAAACGGCCACGTCAGCGGACGCAAACTAGGTGACGGTCCCAGCCATATTGTGCTCGAGTCCATGCACGAGGGCACCGCCGACGTGCACGACCGCGAGCCATACCTCACCAAAACCGCCGATGGCAAGCTGCTCAAGTCCTCGACCATCTTTATCCGCAACGATGAGGGCAAACCCGTCGGCATTTTGGGCATTAACTTTGACATTACGCTCATGAAGGCTTTTGAGCGTTCGCTCGATGCCTTTACCGGCACCGGCGGCACGGGCTACACCGAGCCCGAGCCCATTACCAAAAACATCGGCGACCTGCTCGAAGACCTGCTGCGCGAGTGCGAGCAATACGTGGGCAAGCCCGCGGCGCTCATGACCAAAGACGAGCGCATCCGTGCCATTGGCTACCTCGACCGTCGCGGCGCCTTCCTCATCTCCAAGTCGAGCGAGCGCGCCTGCGAGTTCTTTGGCATCTCCAAATACAGCTTCTATAGCTACCTCAACGAGGCAAAGGCTGCCGCCGGCGACAAATAGTCAGCGCGCCTGCACCCCTCCCCTTTTGGGCGCAAGTTCTGGAATGCACGAATCCGAGAGTCGGCCGCAAGGTAAGTTCCATATAATCGATGAATGTGAGCATTTCGAAAGGATGGAACAAGATGGGGTCGAGCAACGCATCACGCAACGGCCGCGGAGGCACCGCTTCTGGCGCCAGGCATGCGAAACACGCGTTTGACGAGGGCGAAGAGGGCCTTTTTGCGCTGAGCCTCGACGACGTGATGAGCGACCGCCCCTGGACTGCCGAGGAACTCATGGGCGGCGGAGCTCGCCCGACAAGTGCAAAGCCCGCACCTTCCGCCACGCCCGCGCCGGCATCCGTGCCCGCAGACGACTTTGCCACCCGTCCTATCGTGCAGACGACGCGTAACGCCGCCCCTGCACCCCGTCCTGCTAGCGATCCGTCCGAGACGGCGGCGTTTCTCGCTGCAGCGGCACAGCGCCCCACGGCAGACAGCACGATTCGCTACGCTGCCCCGCAGCAGTCGGCATACACGGCTCCCGAGCCCGAGCTCGAGCCGCCTGTCATGGATCTGGATGATCTTTCCAACCGCCAGTTTGCCTTTGATTCCTGGGCGGCGGCAGATCTGGACGAGACCTCGGGCGGCATGCCGGCGCTCGACATTCCGGTAAACCCCCTGTTTGCGGCTGCCGAGGAACGCGACTCCGCATACGACAACACCGCAGCATACGCCAACCGCCCGAGCGAACAGCCTCGCGCCAGCCGCATCGAAACCGAGGATTACGGCCAAGCGTCGCGCGGCTATTCTCGTGACCCGTTTGCTGCCACGCCCGCCCCCGATTACAACCAAGCGAGCGTAAAGGCAGCCTCGGCATCGTCGTATACCCACGGCACCGACGATAAGCGCGCTGCCGATTACCACACCGAAGAAGAACCGCCGCGCTTTTCGGAGTTTTCGCATGCGGCAAAGGTTGTCTTTATCGCCCTCATCATCGCTCTGCTCGGCGTGATTGCGTTTGAGGGATTCCAGCTATTCCGCGGCCCCACTGCGTCCGAATCGGCAACGCAGCAAAAAGAGGACGACAACCAGTACCTGGACATCA
>OLPC01002458.1_pt1 | contig 13822 bp, 10 predicted proteins | sample 1672341 | NCBI WGS metagenome assembly OLPC01 (sample SAMEA3136673, study PRJEB25190) | human gut metagenome | reverse complement strand
GAGTCACCGGATCATTTCCATCCGTACCTGTGTCAATTAAGATATTGAGACCATTTCCCTTAAGTACCATGTAGGTAAACGACAACTCCCTAAAACCGGCATTATGCTGACCTGATAATACACTCCCTATGGGCTGTGTTGGTACATGGCAATACTCTAACAACCAAATAGAATACATGCCTTTTTCTCCTTTCATTAAAAAAATTACATTTTCTTTTTTCATTGCAAATTACTATTTCAAATTCAAATCTCTTATCCTTTTGACCGATGTTTCTTCTGGCATCTCTTAACATACCCTCGGACAGGTCAGAAAGTGTTATGCTGATGCTGTCTGGTATTTTCTGTATATTCTCTTTCCAGAGCATTCCGTTTCCACAACCGATTTCTAAAACCTTCAGTCCATTTTTCAATTCAAGATTTCGATAGATCCAGGGGAACCATCTCTCTTTATTTACCGAATATAATCGGTGCAGGCGGATTCGGGAAGCAATATTGGTGGCATTTTGATACTGCTTCTTTACCGCATTTTCCATTCCTGTAAGATGAATCAGTTCCAGCATTTTGTTCCAGTTTACCGTATGATACTCTCTGATCTCACCGGAAGTATCTTCAATTGCCTTTTCAACCAGCTGCAATTGTTCGATCTTATCACGAACCAGTTTTAATTGTACTTCCAGCGAATCTGACAAAAAATGATAATCCATATCTCCGATAGTCATATTTTTGATATCATTCAGCGAAAAACCCAAAAACTTCAGCAGAAGTATCTGCTGAAGTCTTGTGAAATCCTCATCTGTATAAAAACGAGCTCCTGATTCATTTACAAAAGACGGTTTTAATATATCATGGCTGTCATAATATCTGATGGTACGCACGGTGACATGTGCCATACGGGCAAATTCTCCCGATGAATAAAATCCCTCTTTTTTCATTTATCTCTTATTCTCCAATCCCACTCTCCACCAGTTCTACCATCGCTTCAAGTGCCTTCTCTTCATCTTTTCCCTCACACACGATCTCAATCGTATCTCCGGACTTAATGCATGCACCAAGTACGCTCAGAACACTTTTCGCGTTTCCTTCCGTATCCCGGTAATGAAAAGTGATCTTACTTTCATATTCCAGTGCCATCTTGCAGAAAAGTCCTGCCGGTCTCAAATGCAATCCCGTCGGATTTTTGATCGTTACCTTTTTACTGATCATTTTCTCCTCCACTGCTCTTTGTCAATGTGATCTGTACATTGATCGTATCTTCAAGTTCAATTCCGTCAGGAAGTGTAACCTGGATCGGAACATTATAGGTTCCCGCTGTCTTGCAATCGTTCAGATTGATTGACACGCTTCCTTTTTCAAGAGTAAAATCATCCAGATCCTCTTTAGAACCACGCACAACAATTTCCAGATCGCCCTGTTCTGCATATGACACCTTGTAATCCTTTGGTGCATTCAGCAGCGCAATGGAATTGTATGGGAATTCAACTGTCTTAGTTCCGAATTTCTCTACCTGGATCTTTATAACGATCGGTACGCCTCCTGCGCTGTCCTGGTCTGTCTTTGCCCAGTACGGAAGATAATTGGCGATATCTACTGTCTTCTCTATTGTCTGGTCCAGACCATCTTCTGCCAGCTCTTCTGCCGGAATTTCAATAGAATCCACCGTTTCCAGCTGCTCCTCTGTGCCTACGATCTGAATGCTTTCCGGCTGGATACTGATTCCGCTGAAATGATATCCGCTCGCAGTACCGATCAGTGAAGTATCAAATTCTACCGGAATACTCTTTGTCTGAAGCATGGTGATTTTTACCTTCAGTCCTTCGTCTCCCAGGTTATTCTCAATCTGTGTCGAATCTACGATCTTTCCATTGTTATCATAAAGAATCAGCTCTGCTTCTTTTTCCTCATCTTTAGACTGTCCTGAAACATCGACAAGTGCTACCACCTTGTCGATTGAATCGATTACTGATTCTGGCCCGCTGATCTTAATCTTCTCCGGATTTGCTTTCAGCTCACCCACCTGATATCCGTCTCTCGGTGTTCCCGAACTGGTTGCAGTGATCGGGAAAGTCTCTGATTTTCCAAGTTCAATGCTTACTCGCAGATTGATCGGGTTGGCAGTCGCCTCAAACCTTCCCGCATAAGAAGGGATCGATATATCGATCGGGATCAGGGATCTGGTTCTGACATCCAGATTCTTCATATCCGCTGTTGCTCTGATATCATCAGTTTTAATTTTATTTAAAATAGAACGTTTTGCCTTTACTGTTACGGATATTGTCCTGCTGTCATCCAGAATCTGATATGTATTGCCCGGATTTGTTACGATTTCCGGATGTGTCACTGTCACCTGGATTCCGGAAAATGTCCGTTCGTCCACCGGATCTTCAATATTCATAACAATTATCCATAAAAGGACAGAGAATACAAATGCCAACAACTTAAGACCCCAGTTTTTAGTCAACGCCCTTTTCATGCGATCTCCATCCTTTCCATATTTTTTTCAAACGTCCGATCTCCACACTCTTCTTACTGATAGATTCCAGACGTTTTTTCAGATATTCCGGTGTAACATTGCGCACAAGCTGTCCGCCCATCGCTACAGATACATACCCGGTCTCTTCTGATACGGTGACGATCAGAGCATCACTCACCTCACTCATTCCGACTGCTGCACGATGTCTGGTCCCCAGCTCCTTACTGATTCCCATATTGTCTGACAATGGAAGATAGCAGGTCGCTGATACGATCCTGTCTCCACGGACAATGATCGCGCCATCATGAAGTGGTGTGTTGTGTTCAAAAATATTGATCAATACCTGCGGTGATACAATACAGTCCAGCGCGATTCCGGTGCTCTCGTATTCTGTCAGCATGATTGCCTGCTCTACGACGATAAGTGCTCCTGTCTTCACTGCCCCCATCGCAAAGGATGCTTCTACGATTCCATCGATCGTTTTCTGGCTGAAACGTACATTATCTTTTCCTCTTTTATCCAGTGCTACCATATTGGGAACAAATTGTTTTTCCCCCAGTTTTTCCAATGCTCTTCTGAGCTCAGGCTGGAAAATGATCACGACTGCGGTCGCCATGACCGGAAGTGAATTCTGTGCAATCCACAAAATCGTATACATTTTAAAAACTGCAGCCACCAGAATAAACAATGCAACAACCAGAATCCCCCTCAGCAGCATCCAGGCTTTTGTATTCTTTATCCAGAGAATAATCTGATAGAATAAAAATGTAATAATCAGTATCTCAACAGCATCTACTACCCGGATCTGCGGGAAGTACCACGATTCTGATACAAATCTTTTTAAAACCTGTGTTAATACTGTGTTCAACAATGTACCCCCTTTTCTATCCGTTATTTATACCCCTGTTTTTATAATATTTCCCTATTTGTTATCGCTATTCAGTTCATTTTCCACAATGCTCTGAATATCCAGTTCTTCCTTCAGGCTCTGTGCAAGAAGGATTTCATCTGTATTGCCCCCAACTCTTGTCGGCCACTGAACTGCCGGACTCTTTGGTCGTTTTACCTTAGAAGCCGTTTTTGTTTTGCGTACTGCCGGTTTTTTCGTCTGCCCACTCTTCGACCTCTGTCTTCTCTCCGGCTCTGTTCCCGCAATCTCACCTGTTTCTTTCCGCTCATTGATATGTTTGACCGTCTTCTCCGGAGCTGTCACCGAAATCTTAGGGATGGCTTTTACATAATAGTAATATTCATCATCCTCAAACTGGAGACGTTCTGTTCTGGAATAATCCACCGAGAACAGGAAAAATTCCATGATAAAACCAATCACGACTGCTGCAATATTTCCAATGATCAGCATATTATAAGAGGTATGTATATCGAATACAATATCTCCGATCACAATTACAACAATATTCACAACCGCACCGGATGCTGCTGCGATTTTCCACGCATGATCTACCGAAAGCCGGCGCACTGTATATACCACAAAAATAGAGATAATAAATGCGATCACAGTGATCCACAGAGTCTTATCCTGGAATACCGTCTTCACAAACAGCGAAATCTGCCTGGTAATTCCATCCGCACTGGTGATCGCTGTTGCCGAAGTTCTCACACATTCGATCATATAGTAAATGATCGTTCCAAATACAACCGGTACTGCTGAAATCGGTCCAAGTACAAGCGCACAGGCAACCGGCACCACATACGGAACATGAAGCATAAATGCTACCGGTGTGACCAGCAGAAGAAGTGCCTTTTTCGGAGTAAATCTGCAGTAAAAGATAAACATTACCACAAAGATCAGTGCCGCTGCCGCTGCCACTCCTATAGACAGTTTGAACAGATGCACAATTACAAGTCCTGCCGCCACATACGCCGTTACAACCGGTGGAAGAAAGGTGCAGATCACTGCCAGTGCCACCGCTACAACCGGTGTCGCCACCGCTTTCATCAGTCCAATATTCTGGTTGATCATAAGAAATGTAACCAGTGCCAGAACAAACTGCACAGCTTTATCAATATAGATTGATTTCATCGCGTATAATTCCTGTAATTTATCTCTCCATACTATCAGATCATTCATTATCGTTTCTCCCTTTCATACATTCTGTTCAGTCTTGTAAGATCGTGATTGAATTGTTTCACACGCTTTCTTGCTTTTTCATGTTTGGTTCCGTAAAAATGGGAAGCAACGATTCCATAAAAAATAACAAGTACCAGATATCCAATTATCACAGCTGCCGCAAGCATCACAAGAAACTGCATATTCAGATTTTTCATCAGTTCATCCAGAAAAGCAATAACTCCGATTCCCACTGCAACAGCATAGCCGACCGTGACCCATATGATCGTAGCAATGGTGTGAAAGCTCCGGTAATCTTTCTTATAATAAGAACTGATCTTAAAATCTTCCTCTCCCTGTTTGCTTTCGTACATCGCCATCCTTGTCATCAGCTTAACTTTGCTTTCATTTAACATTTTGTCACCTCATACGTTTTATTCGTATATGCATTACTTTCAGTATAACAAATATCAGATTCCTTGTCCAATACTTACCGTCAAAAAGTATACATTTTCGGCTCCTGCCTTTTTCAGCACTCTCGCCGCCTCGTCTAAGGTACTTCCTGTCGTATAAATGTCGTCGATCAAAACGATATTTTCTCCTTTTACATTTTTCTGCACTGCAAATGCTCCCCTGATATTTCGTTTTCTCCCTTTATCGCCCAGCTCTTTCTGAGGACTGGTCGCCTTAATTCTCTTAACAACACCTGCATCCATGGCAATTCCGGTATTTTCTGATAATACCTTTGCTACAATTTCTGCCTGATTAAATCCCCGCTTTCTTTTTCGCCGGGAATGCAGCGGAACCGGCACGATCAAGGTGATCTTTCTTTCCCATAGATAAGAAAGAAAATGCTCTGCCATTTCTTTTCCGAACGTTTGTCCGTAAATCCTCCGGTTCTGATATTTCATTGCATAAACTGCATTTTCCACTGCATCTTTATGCACCCAGAGACTTCTGCCATCAACAAAAAGATGCTTCTGCCTGGTACAGTCATAGCAATATTCTTCAGCCGGATCCGTCAAAGGCTTTCCACAGCACATGCATCTTACTTCACCAATATAAGGAAGTTTTTCACGGCACGCCTTGCAGATTCCATTGTGTTCCGTAGAATGTTTCTTTCCTGCACTTACAATTTCTCCACAAAACGGACATTTTGAGGGATAAATTAGTTCCAGAATTGTTTCTTTGACCTTTTTTAAGTTTTCCATCCGCTTTTCGGATTTGATTTTCTACTTTTTCTGTGTAACTATCCGCAGAACTCCCGGATCCGTTCTGCCAGACTGGTATTCCGGTTGTGTTCATTGGTATTCCGGATCATCTCCTGGAAGGTCTGGTCATTTCCGACAATTGTCACACATTTTCTGGCTCTTGTGATTGCCGTGTAAAGAAGATTCCTGTGAAACAGCTGTCTCGGTCCGCTCAGAAGAGGGATGACAACCGCCGGATATTCGCTTCCCTGCGACTTGTGAATGGTGATCGCATAGGCAAGCTCCAGTTCTTCCAGCAATTCAAACGGATACTTTACTTTTCTCTTTTCATCGTATTCAACTTCCAGTGTTTCAGTATATGTATTGATCTCGGTGACAATTCCCATATCGCCATTAAAAATCCCCATTCCTTTATCCACCGTCAGTCCATACTTGGTTGTGATCTCCCATTCAAGCTGATAGTTATTCTTGATCTGCATCACCTTGTCGCCCACGCGGAATTTGTGATCGCCATATTCTTTTTCCGCTTTTCCCGGCTCCGGTGGATTCAAATACTCCTGCAAAATACTGTTCAGCCTTTCCACTCCCAGCAGTCCTTTCCGCATCGGTGTGAGTACCTGGATATCATATGGTTTTGCATTGACATATTTAGGAAGCTTCTTCTGGATCAGTGTCAGCAGAACACTGATGATCACATTCGGATCCTGTCTTTTCAAGAAGAAGAAATCCCGGCTCTTATTATCCAAAAGGACCGGTTCTCCCCGGTTGATCTTATGTGCATTTACCACAATATCACTCTCCTGTGCCTGTCGGAAAATCCGGGTCAGCATAACAACCGGAAAACATTCCGATGCGATAAGATCCTTCAAAATACTTCCCGGGCCTACTGATGGGAGCTGGTTACAGTCCCCTACCAGGATCAGCCTTGTCCCCGGTACAATTGCGGTAAGAAGTGCATTCATCAGAGGCAGGTCTACCATAGACATCTCATCGATGATGATCACGTCGGTTTCCAGTGGATTGTCTGCATTTCTTGCAAATCCGTTCCGGTTCGGGTTCTCATCCTCCTCCGGATTACCGTTCACCTCCAGAAGCCGGTGAATCGTCTGCGCTTCCCATCCGGTTGCCTCTGTCATTCTTTTTGCGGCACGCCCGGTTGGTGCTGCCAACATAATTTCCATATTCTCACTGTGAAAATATTCGATCATGGCATTGATCGTCGTCGTTTTTCCGGTTCCAGGACCTCCTGTGAGAATCATAATTCCATTCCGCACAGCCGCCATGACCGCATTTTCCTGCTTCTCGTCAAGCTGCATTTCGGCTTCTTTTTCAATCTGATGGATCTTTTTTTCGATCACTACATTGGCTTCTTCATATTCCAGATTCAGATCATGCAGCATTTTCGCGGTATTGAGTTCCAGATAATAGAAGTGGGACACGTATACCCGCAGACCTTCTTCAGATTCTTTGAGTACGATCTTCTTTTCCATCGACAGATCCATCAGGTATTTCTCAATATCCTTAATCTCCACTTCCAGAAGTGCAGATGCCCGACGAAGCAACACGTCCTTTGTCAGATAGACATGCCCTTCGGCAACACTCTGCTGTAAGGTATAAAAAATACCACTTCGGATACGGAAATCCGAGTCTGAATGAATGCCGATCTTCGTTGCGATTTCATCAGCGATCTTAAATCCGATCCCCTGAATCTGATCTGCAAGCTGGTATGGATTTCCTTCCAATACCTGATAGGTCTTCGGACCGTAAAACTGATAAATCTTTGCTGCAAGTGTCGTTGAAATCCCAAATTTCTGAAGATAGATCATTGCCTTCCGCATATCTTTTTTCTCTTCTACCTGTACAGCGATCTCTCTTGCCATACGTTCGCTGATCCCACGCACCTCCGCAAGTCTTTCTGGTTCTTCTTCGATGATCCGGAAGGTGTCTTCCCTGAATTTTTTCACAATCCTGCCAGCAAGAGATGCACCAACCCCTTTGATCGCCCCTGATCCCAGATAGCGTTCAATCGAAAGCAGATCTTCCGGTGCTTTGATCTCATAATTCAGCACTCGGAGCTGTGTTCCATATACACTGTGAACCACATATTCTCCGTTCACCTCAACCAGCTCTCCCTCTGATAAATAGTTAAAGTTTCCAACACAGGTCAGATCGCCATCATCATTATTCAAATTAAATACGGTATATCCATTGTCTTCATTGCGAAATACAATGTGTTCTACGTAACCTTTTACTGTTTCCATACTTTTTTCCTTTTTAAAAAGGCTGTCTCTCTACAGAAACAGCCTTCTCATGTGCTTATCACTAGAAATCTTTTTTTCCGTTCATAAACTCCACATACTGACCGGTACCGATTGCAACAACCTTCATCGGGTCTTCCGCTGTCATCGTATTGATGCCTGTCCTTTCTTCGATCAGTTCTTCCAGCCCGCGAAGCAGCGCACCTCCACCTGTCAGTACAATTCCACGATCCAGAATATCCGCGGAAAGTTCCGGCGGTGTTCTCTCCAGAACCCCAATGACCGCTTCGACGATCTGACTTGTAGTCTCATGCAGTGCTTCTTCGGTCTCAGAAGCCGTTACCGTGACCGTCTTTGGCAATCCTGTTACCAGGTTTCGTCCCCTTACTTCCATTGATTCATCTTCTACAAGAGGATATGTCGTTCCGATCTTGATCTTGATATCTTCTGCTGTTCTGTCTCCGATCAGCAGATTGTGCTTTTTCCGGACATAACGGACGATTGCTTCATCAAAATCATCACCTGCAACTTTTAATGATGTATTCACAACAGTTCCTCCAAGGGAAATCACCGCAATGTCGGATGTACCACCACCGATATCCACGATCATGTTGCCACATGGTTTTGAAATATCTATTCCGGCTCCGATTGCCGCCGCAACCGGTTCTTCAATCAAATGTACTTCCCGCGCACCGGCTGCAAAAGCAGCCTCTTCTACCGCCTTTTTTTCAACCTCTGTAACACCGCTTGGCACACAGATACTGATATTCGGCTTCTTAAATGTACGCTTTCCCAGTGCTTTCTGAACAAAATATTTGATCATTTTTTCTGTGACAATGTAATCGGAAATAACGCCCTGTCTGAGAGGTCTTACCGCAACAATGTTCCCCGGTGTCCTTCCAAGCATCAGCCTTGCTTCTTCACCGATTGCTTTTATCATATTGGTATCTCTGTCAAAGGCAACGACTGAAGGTTCTTTCAGTACAACTCCCTTTCCTTTCACATAAACGAGGATACTTGCTGTTCCTAAATCAATTCCTAAATCTATTGACATCACGATTCCCCTTTCACATACTCACCTTATTATAATCAAATCTTTAATAAATAGAAAGTCTTTTTTTTCAAGTTCAGGATTTTTTAAGATTTCTGTATCATTTTCTGTCCAGCATCATTTTGATGTATTTTCCTGTATATGAATTCGGGTTTTCTGCCACTTCTTCCGGTGTACCGCACGCAACAACTGTGCCCCCCTTGTCACCGCCTTCCGGTCCGATATCGATAATATAATCTGCTGTCTTGATCACATCCAGGTTATGTTCGATCACGATAACCGTATTGCCATCTGCCGCGAGTCTGCGCAGGATTTCCGTCAACTTGTGCACATCTGCAAAATGAAGTCCGGTTGTCGGTTCGTCCAGAATGTACACTGTCTTCCCAGTGCTTCTCCGGCTCAGTTCAGTTGCAAGCTTGATCCGCTGTGCTTCACCGCCGGAAAGGGTTGTAGACGGCTGGCCAAGACGAATATAAGAAAGTCCTACATCGTAAAGTGTCTCCATTTTTCTACGGATACTCGGTACATTTTCAAAGAAATGAAGCGCCTCTTCTACCGTCATATTCAGAACATCATAAATGCTTTTTCCTTTATATTTTACCTCCAGCGTCTCACGGTTGTAGCGTTTTCCGCCGCATACCTCACACGGCACATATACATCCGGAAGGAAATGCATCTCGATCTTGATGATTCCATCTCCGCTACACGCTTCACAGCGTCCGCCCTTGACGTTAAAGCTGAATCTTCCTTTTTTATAGCCTTTCGCCTTCGCATCCGCGGTTGCCGCAAACAGATCCCGGATCAGGTCGAATACTCCGGTATATGTCGCCGGATTGGATCTTGGCGTCCTTCCGATTGGAGACTGGTCAATGTCGATCACTTTGTCCAGCATTTCCAGTCCTTCAATCCGCTTATGCTTTCCAGGAATCACACGGGCACGGTTTAGCTTTTTCGCCATACTCTTGTAAAGGATTTCATTCACCAATGAACTCTTACCGGAACCTGATACGCCGGTTACACAGGTCATCACGCCAAGTGGGAACTTCACGTCAATATTTTTCAGGTTGTTCTCTGCTGCACCTACAACTTTGATCCAGCCGGTCGGAACTGCGCGGGTTTCCGGAACCGGGATCTTGATCTTTCCGCTTAAATATGCACCTGTGATCGACCGTTCTACTTTCATGATCTCCTGTGCCGTTCCCTGGGCAACCAGTTCTCCACCGTGTTCTCCGGCTCCCGGTCCGATATCGATTACCTGGTCTGCCGCAAACATGGTATCTTCATCATGCTCAACCACGATCAGTGTATTTCCAAGATCACGGAGATGCTTGAGTGTTGCGAGAAGTTTGTCATTATCTCTCTGGTGCAGACCGATACTTGGCTCATCCAGAATATAAGCCACACCCACAAGACCGGAACCGATCTGCGTCGCAAGCCGGATTCTCTGTGCTTCTCCACCGGAAAGAGTTCCTGTTGCACGGGCAAGTGTCAGATATTCCAGACCCACATCCAGAAGGAACTGCAGGCGCGCTTTGATCTCTTTTAATATCTGTCCGCCGATCATCTGCTGCGTCTTTGACAGTTCCAGACTGCTGATAAACCGCTGAAGCCGTTCAATCGACATTGCTGTTACGTCTGAAATATTTTTATCTCCGACCGTTACCGCAAGTGCACCCTTTTTCAGTCGCTGTCCGCCACATTCTCGGCAAGGTGTGATCTGCATAAAACTCTCATATTCTGCTTTCATAGTCTCCGATCCCGTTTCACGGTATCTTCGCTCCACATTCCGGATCAGTCCATCAAATGCAACGTCATAGATCCCTTCCCCGCGTTGTCCTTTATAATAGACCTTGACTTCTTTTCCATTAGTCCCACGAAGTAAAACATCCTGAATTTCTTTCGGATACTGTTCAAACGGCGTATCCAGGTCAAAATGATATTCCTTGCAGAGTGCTTCCAGAATCGCGTGAGTAAAACTGCTCTTATCGGTACAGGACTGCCATCCTGTCACCACGATTGCTCCTTCATTGATGCTGAGTGATTTGTCCGGAATCATCAGATCTTCATCAAACTCCATTTTATATCCGAGTCCGAAACATACCGGGCAGGCACCAAATGGATTGTTAAATGAAAAGCTTCTCGGCTCGATCTCATCAATACTGATTCCGCAGTCCGGGCAGGCAAAATTCTGGCTGAAATTCAGCGGTTCCCCTCCGATCACATCCACAACCAGAAGCCCCTCCGCAAGACTTAATACACTTTCTATGGAATCTGCAAGTCTTTTTTCAATCCCCGGTCTGACAACCAGACGGTCTACAACAATCTCAATATTATGTTTGATATTCTTGTCCAATGAGATTTCTTCGGAAAGCTCATACATATTTCCGTCAATCCTTACACGAACATAACCGCTTTTCTTTGCTCTGTCCAGAAGCTTGACATGGGTTCCTTTTCTCCCCCGCACAACCGGTGCCATCAGCTGGATCTTTGTCCCTTCCGGAAGTGCCATGATCTGATCGGTCATCTCATCTGCCGTCTGCTTCTTGATCTCTCTTCCACACTTCGGACAATGCGGAATCCCGATTCTTGCATACAGCAGTCGAAAATAATCGTAAATCTCCGTCACGGTTCCCACTGTGGATCTCGGATTGCGGTTCGTAGACTTCTGGTCGATGGAAATCGCCGGTGAAAGTCCTTCAATACTTTCTACATTCGGCTTCTCCATCTGCCCAAGAAACTGTCTTGCGTAAGAAGACAGAGATTCCATATATCGTCTTTGTCCCTCTGCATAAATTGTATCAAATGCAAGGGATGATTTGCCGGAACCACTGAGACCGGTCAGTACTACCAGTTTGTTCCTCGGAATATCTACATCAAGATTCTTCAGATTGTGCTCGTTCGCACCTCTGATCTTTATCAGTTCTTTCTTTTTTTCAGCCATCTGTTCTTCCTCTTCTATCTCTTCGCTTTACTCCATCTCATTCAAATGCTTTTTCAGCTCGATCAGCTTATCACGCAGCTCTGCTGCCGCCTCGAAATTCAGCTCTGCTGCCGCTTTCTTCATCTGCTTTTCCAGCTTCTTGATCAGCTTCTCCAGCTCTGCCACACTCATGGATTCCGGATCTTTTTCCAGCCTCATCTCTTCTGCTGCAACCTTCTTTGAAATACTGATCAGATCACGCACCGACTTCTTGATCGTCTGTGGCGTGATTCCATGTTCTTCATTGTATTTCATCTGAATCTCACGACGGCGCATCGTCTCATCAATCGCCATCCGCATCGAATCCGTCATGTTATCCGCATACATGATAACATGCCCCTCTGCATTTCTCGCCGCACGACCAATGGTCTGGATCAGTGAAGTTTCCGAACGCAGAAAACCTTCTTTGTCCGCATCCAGAATCGCTACCAGTGTGATCTCCGGAATATCCAGACCTTCTCGAAGCAGGTTAATTCCAACCAGTACATCAAATACATCCAAACGCATATCCCGGATGATCTCTGTCCTTTCCAGAGTATCAATATCCGAATGTAAATATTTCACACGAATGCCAAGCTCCCGCATATAATCGGTCAGATCTTCCGCCATACGCTTTGTCAGCGTTGTGATCAGTACCTTATTCTTCTTCGCTGTTTCTTTATTTACCTCACTGATCAGATCATCAATCTGTCCTTCGATCGGACGCACTTCTACTTCCGGATCCAGAAGACCTGTCGGTCGGATTACCTGCTCTGCCCGCAGCAGTTCATGAGACTCCTCGTACTCTCCCGGTGTCGCCGATACAAACAGTACCTGGTCAATCTTACTTTCAAATTCCCCAAAGCTGAGCGGTCTGTTATCCTTTGCCGATGGCAGACGGAATCCATAATCTACCAGTGTTGTCTTTCTCGACTGATCGCCGTGATACATGGCTCCAATCTGTGGAATCGTCTTATGCGACTCGTCGATCATAATCAGAAAATCATCCGGAAAATAGTCAATCAATGTACATGGCGGCTCCCCTGCTTTCTGCCCGGTCAGATGCCTCGAATAGTTTTCAATTCCGGAACAAAATCCTGTCTCTCGCATCATTTCTATATCAAAATTCGTTCTCTCAGAAATACGCTGTGCTTCCAGAAGCTTATCTTCCCCTTTAAAATAACGGATCTGCTGCTCCAGTTCTTCTTCAATCTCCCCGATGGCACGCTCCATATTCTCCTTGGACACTACATAATGAGATGCCGGGAAAATTGCCACATGCCCGATCACATTCACCACTTCACCGGTCAATGTATCAATCTCTGTTATTCTGTCTATCTCATCACCGAAAAATTCAACTCTGTATGCAATTTTTTCCGAATACGCCGGGAAAATCTCAACCACATCTCCTCGCACCCGGAACGTTCCACGCTTGAAATCCATATCATTGCGGTCATACTGGATCTCAACCAACTTCTTCAGAACTTCATCCCTGTCTTTGATCATGCCCGGTCTAAGTGAAATCACCATCTCCTTGTAATCAATCGGCGAACCCAGTCCGTAAATGCAGGACACACTTGCCACAATGATGACATCATTCCGCTCCGAAAGCGCTGCTGTCGCAGAGTGGCGGAGCTTGTCGATCTCATCGTTGATGGCAGAGTCCTTGGCAATGTAAGTGTCGGATGACGGAACATAAGCTTCCGGCTGGTAGTAGTCGTAGTAGGAGACAAAATATTCCACTGCGTTATCGGGGAACATCTCCTTGAACTCTCCGTATAACTGAGCTGCTAACGTCTTATTAT
>OLPC01002455.1_pt1 | contig 13835 bp, 15 predicted proteins | sample 1672341 | NCBI WGS metagenome assembly OLPC01 (sample SAMEA3136673, study PRJEB25190) | human gut metagenome | reverse complement strand
CTTTTCACACTTGATGAGATTCATTTGTTTTTCCTCCACTCAAAAATTCTATTGCATCGGGCAGGAAGTTTTTTGCCCTGAGCAACCGCGCACTGCGTCCTAGATCAGCTTGCTTTTGCAATATGCGGAGACGCGCGCGCTCAATTGGGTGCAACAATCGCGTCAAAACTTATTATAGCACGCTCTTGACACAATTGCCAGTCCAAATTGTTAATTTTTATCGGTTTTGCTGTTCAATTGATGCGATATGGGCAGAATCGCAGCCCGTCGGCACTCACCAGCTTGTAGCGGATGCCGTCCACTTCGCCCTGCACCGCATAGCGGATGGCGTTGCCGTGCAGATGGCCGTAGTAGCAGGTGCGGATGCCGTATTCCTTCAGCGTGGCCACGATCTCCGGGGCGCTGGTGCCGGTGTACACCGGCGGATAATGCAGGAACACCAGCTTTTCCAGCCCCGGCTCGGCAGCGTCCAGGCTTATGCGCAGGCGGCCGATCTCGCGGTTCATCACCTTTTCGTCGTGCGGCTCCCCCACATCGAACAGCCAGCCCCGGGTACCGCAGATGGCATAACCCTCCACGGAGTAGGAGTTGTTGTGCAAGATGTGCAGCGTATCAAACCCTTCTGCCTTGAGATAAGCGTTCATCTTGTTGGCCGTGGACCACCAGTAATCGTGGTTGCCCTTCATGATGATCTTCTGCCCCGGCAGGCTCTGCAGGAAGGCAAAGTCCCGGCGGGTATCGGTCAGGCGCATGGCCCAGCTGATGTCACCCGCCAGCACGACGGTGTCCTCCGGCTGGATGAGTTTCCGCCAGTTTTTTTCCAGACGCTCCACATAATCGTTCCAGCCCGGAAAGATATCCATCGGCTTGGAAGCGCCCAGCGAAAGATGGGGGTCGCCAAGCACAAAAAGTGCCATGTTGTTACTCCTGTTCTAACTGTGCAGCAGGGGTGTTTTATGCCTGATAGCCCAGCGCCACCTCGGCGATCTGCGCGGGGTCGATCACGGTGTCAAAACGCTCTGCCTTCTGGCGCAGAGCTGCCAGGCTGGCCGGTGCGGCATGGCCGGTAGCGGCCTCCAGCTGCTGCATTGCTTCAAAATCATTTTCCGGTGCGGTGCGGCCCAGAGCCTCCAGCACGCTGCGCGGGAACTTGAAAGGCGATGCGGTGGACAACACGACCATGGGCACTCCGCTGCGCTTTTTCTGCGCTGCCACATGGAAGGCCACCGCCGTATGGGTGTCGCACAGGTAGCCGTCCTGCTCATAGCGGGCACGGATCTCCCCTGCCACTTCCTTCTCGCTGCTCCACCCGCAGGCAAAGGTCTCCTGAATGGCAGCCAGCGTCTCCGGACGCACGGTGTAGCTGCCGTTCTCAGCCAGGCTCTTCATCAGGCCGGCCACCTCGGTGTCGCTGCCGGTGACATGATACAGCAGACGCTCCAGGTTGGAGGACACCAGAATGTCCATGCTGGGAGAGGTGGTTTTGAAGAACTCCCGCTTTGCCGTATAAGTACCGGTGGTGAGGAAGTCGGTCAGGACGTTGTTCTCATTGGAAGCGCAGACCAGCTTACCCACGGGCAGACCCATGCGCTTGGCATAGTAGCCTGCCAGAATGTCGCCGAAGTTGCCCGTAGGCACACAGAAGTCCACGGCATCGCCGAAGGCGATCTTGCCGGCCTTGAGCAGCTGTGCGTAAGCGGCAAAGTAGTAGACGATCTGCGGTACAAGGCGGCCCCAGTTGATGGAGTTTGCGCTGGACAGGCGAATGCCCCGCTGTTCCAGCTCGGCGGCAATAGCCTTGTCGCCAAAGACCTTTTTCACGCCGGTCTGGGCATCGTCAAAGTTGCCGCGCACGGCGTAGACTGCCACGTTGGCACCCTCCTGGGTGGCCATCTGCAGGCGCTGGATCTCGCTGGTGCCGCCCGTGGGGTAGAACACCGCGATCTCCACGCCGGGGATATCGTGGTAACCGTCCAGGGCAGCCTTGCCGGTGTCACCGCTGGTGGCCACCAGGATCAGGGTCTTTTCGGTGCGGCCCAGATTCTTTTTGGCTTCCACCAGCAGGCGGGGCATCAGCTGCAGGGCGTAATCCTTGAAGGCGCAGGTGGGGCCATGCCACAGTTCCAAGGCATAGGTGTCCCCTTCCACCGGGGCAAGATAGCCCGCCTTGCCGCCAAAAGCCTCACCGTAGGTGGTGCGGGCGGCCTGGGCCAGAAATTCCGGCGAATAATCCGTCAGATATTCCCGGATCACAGCTGCGGCCAGTGCCGGATAATCCAGCTCACACAGGGCTCTGACGTCCACCTGCGGAAAGCTCTCGGGAACAAACAGGCCGCCCTCATCGGACAGACCCTGGGCGATTGCCTCCGAAGAGGTCACTTTACGATTCGTGTCTCTGGTACTGAAGAACTGCATATCGTCGCTCCTTTTTCGGCACAGGACGCGCAACGCGGCCCTGCGCTGCTGTGGCAGAGCCCCTTGCTCTGCCCGTACATTTCCCACCGGAACGCTCTTCACGCAAGAAAAGCGCCCCTTATAATATGTACCATCCAGCGCCCGCTGTCAAGAGGGTTCACCTCCGCCACATCAAAACGGACGGGTGCATCGCTCAGCCCCGTGCGCTGCAAATAAGCCTCTGCGGCACGGATCAGGCGGCGCTGTTTTGCCCGGTTCACCGCCTCTGACGGGGTGGTCATGGAGCCTTCGGCGCGAGTCTTGACCTCGCAGATCACGATGGTGCCGTCCGGTTCCTGCACCACGACATCCAGCTCTCCCATCCGGGTGTGGAAGTTGTGGGTCAGCAGACGGCAGCCCCGGTCCAGATAGAATTTTGCGGCAGCAGCCTCACCCCGCTGGCCGGTCTGGGCGCGGTTCACTTTCCGTTCTCCGGCCAGTAGCCCTGCTTTTTAAGGAAGCTGCGGCGGTAGAACGGCTGGATGCCGTACTTCGCGATCAGCTCGTAATGCAGCTTTGTGGGGTAGCCCTTGTGCTTTGCCAGCTGATACTGCGGGTACTGCTTATCCAGTTCCAGCATATAGCGGTCACGGCTGACCTTGGCCAGCACCGAGGCTGCGCCGATGCTGGCGCTGGTGGCATCGCCCTTGACCACCGGCTGTGCCGGGATCTGCAAGCCTGCGGGGGTGCGGTTTCCGTCAACCAGCACCAGATTGGGCACGATGTCCAGCTGCTCCACTGCCTGCTGCATCCCGCCCATGGTGGCGTTCAGGATGTTTTCCCGGTCGATGACCTCCGGCCCCACAAAAACGATGCGGTAGGCCAGCGCTTTTTCGCAGATCTCATCAAACAGTGCTTCGCGCTTTTTCTCGGTCAGCTTTTTGGAATCATTGATGCCGTACACCGGGTTTTCCGGGTTCAGAATACAGGCCGCTACGCAAACAGGGCCGCAAAGCGGGCCGCGCCCAGCCTCGTCCACACCGGCAAAGCAGCCGTACTGGCTGCGCACCTCAGCGTCAAAGGCGTACAGCGGAGCCGAGATCTCCTCATCCGAGCGGCGCTTCATTCCTCGTCCTCCTCGGCAAAATCGGTCAGGTCATCCCGCTGCGGCGGGCGCTCCAGAGAGATACGTCCCCACTTGCAGGCGCGGAACTCGTCCACCAGCATGATGGCGCAGCGCTCGGTGTTCACCTCGCCGCCGCGCACCAGCAGACCGCGCTTGCGGCCGATGGCTTCCATCAGCTCGTAGGGCGGCAGGGCCAGCGTTTCGGCATCCAGCTTGTAGCGCTGGGCCACAAGGTCGGGGTAGTTGCGGCGCACCTCGTCCAGCAGGTTCATGGCCAGCTCTTCCACATCCAGAATATCATCCTTGATGGAGCCGATAAAGGCCAGATTGGACGCAATGGTCTTGGAGTCAAACTTCTTCCACAGTACGCCGGGCATATCCAGCAGATCAAATTTGTCGGTGCTGACCCACTGTTTGCCCTTGGTTACGCCCGGGCGGTCTGCCGCCTTGGCGCGGGCAGAGCCTGCAAAGGTGTTGATGAAGGTGGATTTGCCCACATTGGGGATGCCGCACAGCATCACCTGTGTTTTGGCACCGCCCATGCCGCGGTTCTGGCGGCGTTCCAGCAGGCCCGCCAGTTCTTTTTCAATGGCAGCCTTTACCGCATTGGCACCGCCCTTCTGCTTGGCGCTGATAGCCACACAGCCGGCATCTGCCGCACGGAAATACTTGATCCATTCTTCCGTTACAGCCGGGTCTGCCAGATCGGCCTTGTTCAGCGCGTATAGTTTCGGCTTGCGGGCCGTGATGCGCTCGATCTCCGGGTTCAGGCTGGAAAGCGGGATGCGCGCGTCCAGCAGCACAAGGCTGGCGTCCACATGCTGGATCTCCTGCTCCATCATGCGCAGAGTCTTGGTCATGTGGCCCGGGAACCACTGAATATTGTACTGGTTTGCAAAGCGGGTATCCATTTCGTTCATTTTACCACCCCAAAATCTGTAAAGGGCATAAAGCACAAAAGCACCCTGCCCAGAATGTCCCGTTCGTCAATGCAGCCCACATAGGTGGAACGGCTGTCCAGTGATTGGTTGCGGTTATCACCCATCACGAACACCGTGCCCTCCGGCACCGTATACGGGAAAGTTACATCATAGCCAAGATAAGTAGGCTCTGCAATGTAGTCCTCCTGCAAGACCTCGCCGTTCACCGCCACGGTGCCTGTTGCATAATCGATGGAGACCGTATCGCCGCCTTTGGCGATGACACGCTTGACCAGCGGTTTACCGTAGGAGGTATAGCTGTCCACAATGACCACGTCACCACGCTGCGGTGTATAGCCTGCTCCCCACACGATGAGCTTATCACCGTTCACCAGTGTGGGCACCATAGAGCTGCCGTCCACCTGAATGATGCGGAAGAAAAACGAAAAGATCAGTACCAGCACCAGCGCTGCCGAGATCAATGCCTCGTACCATTCCAGCAGGTTCTGCCCACGCACGGGCTTTGCCTGTTCCTGTTTTTCCATATCCGGTACACCTCACCTTCTGGTTTTACACTGCTGACCCGATTATACCGCAGCCGACAGGCTCTTCGCAAGAACGGTGCCTGCAAAAAGCCGCATTTTTTCCGAAATTTTGATAAAGAAAAAAGGGACAACAAGGTTGTCCCTTTTCTCCCGTTTCAAATCGGGGATGATCAAATATCGCTCTTGACCTTGGCAGCCTTGCCCGTACGACCACGCAGGTAGAACAGCTTTGCGCGGCGGACCTTGCCCTTGCGGACAACGGTGACCTTCTCAACGAAGGGGCTGTTGATGGGGAAGACACGCTCGATGCCGACACCGTAAGCCACGCGGCGAACGGTGAAGGTCTCAGCAACGCCGCCGTGCTTCTTTGCGATCACAGTGCCCTCAAAGGCCTGAATGCGCTCACGGTCGCCTTCCTTGATACGAACATCAACGCGGACGGTATCGCCAACGTTGAACTGGGGCTTTTCAGCCTTGATGCTGCCTTCAGAAATAATCTTCAGTGCGTCCATTTTTGAATCCTCCATTTGTTTTTAGACGTTCATACACGGCACTTTGCCGTCAGAGGACCGCCCGTTTAATGATATTGTCATTAACCCCGCTGTGGTCTCAGCGGACACTAACGCCTAAATAGGATATCACAAAACCTGCGTAAATGCAAGCGTTCTGACCAAAATAAATGCAAAAATTTTCTGTTTTGCCCAACAGACAGTCTTTCACGCTCCGATCAGACAAACAGCTGCTTATCTGCCGTCAAAAACTTTTTGCGCAGGATGTTGGCGCTGACGGCAGGCAGGCCGAATTTTTCTTCCAGAAAGCCGGTCAGCAGCGTGGGGTTCAGGTTCAGTTCCTGTGCGGCCGGCATGCACAGATCCATGTGCAGGCTGTCCCCCTCCGTGGTGTACTCCACCTTGGGCAGATGTTCCTTCAGCTCAATGATCTTGTTGCCCTTTTTGCCGTGCTTTTCCACCGGGGCGCTTTCCAGCGCGTTGTACGCATCCAGCGCCGCAGCCGCTGCCGCCGGGTAGGTGATGCGATAGCATGCGTAGGCAATGAGGTCCGCCTTCATCTGCACCGGGCCAACGTGCGTGATCACGATGCCTGCGGGCATGATGGCATTGAGGGCCGCTTTCCACTGTTCAAAATCCGGGGCTTCCGCTTCGGTCTTGACGTCCACGCACTCGCACTCGCTCTCCTGCCCCAGAGAAAGCGGGCAGGCAAAGGTCATATAGATGTGGGGATTGAAACCCAGCGTATGCCACACCGGCAGGCCGCTGCGCTTGAGCACCCGCTGCATCACCCGCTGCATATCCAGCAGGGAGATGTAGGAGGCTTCGTTCATCTTCTTAAACGAGATCCTTACTGTAATCAAAGCACGGTCCTCCTAACAGATGGTTTGCGCCGCAGCCGTGGCAGGCACGGTTGCAGGGCTGAGTTGTCTGAGCCGCGAGGGCCTTGTTGTACTCCCGCACCAGATATTCGTGGGTGACGCCGTAGTCCATGTGGCTCCACGGGGTCACTTCGTCCAGACCGATCGCGCGCTGGCAGTAGAACTTGGGGTCAATGCCCATGTCCTCGAAGACCTGCATCCAGGTGTCGTACTTGAAGCACTCTTCCCAGCCGTCAAAATAGCAGCCGCGCTTGTAGGCCTCGAGGATGACGGGAGCCAAGCGGCGGTCGCCCTTGGCAAAGACGCCCTCGAGGAAGCTGGTGGTGCTGTCGTGGTAGTTGACCTTGATCTTGCGGCTGTGAACGCTTTCGAGCAGGTGCTTCTGCTTGGCCTGCAGCATCTCTTCGGTGTCCATCGGGACGAACTGGAAGGGGGTGTGGGGCTTCGGCACGAAGCAGGCGCAGCTGATGGTCACCTGCACGCCGCGGCCCTTGGCGTGCTTGGGATTGGAGTAGAACAAATCGACCACTTTCTGAGCGGTCTCGGCGATGCCCTCGATGTCCTCCATCGTCTCGGTGGGAAGGCCCATCATGAAGTAGAGCTTGACGGAGGTGTAGCCGTTGGCAAAGGCCAGCGAGCAGGTCTTTTCGATTTCGTCCCAGGTGACGTTCTTATTGATGACGTCGCGCAGGCGCTGGGTGCCGGCCTCAGCGGCAAAGGTCAGGCCGCTTTTTCGCACCTTGGTGGTTTTTTCAATGAGGCTCTGGGAGAAGTTGTCCATCCGCAGAGAGGGCAGCGACAGGCTGACGTGCTCTTTCGGCGCCCACTCGTTCAAATCGTCCAGCAGCTCTTCGAGCTGGCTGTGGTCGGAGGTGGACAGGCTGGAAAGGCTCAGCTCCTCGTAGCCGGTGTTGGCGCAGAGGTCCTGTGCGGCCTTGTTCAGCAGGCTGGCGTCGCGCTGGCGCATGGGGCGGTAGAGGAAGCCTGCCTGACAGAACCGACAGCCGCGCACACAGCCGCGCAGCACCTCGACGCTGGCACGGTCCTGGATGGCACCCACCATCGGGACGACGAAGTTGGTCGGGGGCGCAAAGTCGTTCAGGTTCTTGATGATGGCCTTGGTGATGACCGCCGGGATGCCCGGCTCGTTGGGAGTGATGGACTTAACGCGGCCATCCTCGTAGTATTCGATGTCGTAGAAAGCCGGGATATAGACGCCGGGGATCCTGGCAATGCGGAGCAGCAGCTCTTTCTTGGAGACGCCGCCCTCTTTCTTGGCCTTTTCGATTTCGGCGCAGATGCCGGGCAGCTGGTTTTCGCCCTCGCCCAGCTGGACGACGTCGAAGAAGTCGGCGATGGGCTCGGAGTTGCAGGCACAGGGGCCGCCCGCCACGATGAGGGGCCAGCTCTCGTCGCGGTCTTTCGAGTAGAACGGGATGCCCGCCAGATCCAGCATGGCGAGGATGTTGGTGTAGGACAGCTCATATTGGAGCGTGAAGCCCACAGCGTCGAAAGCCGTGAGGGGGTCTTTGCTCTCCATCGTGTAGAGGGGCAGGCTCAGGCGCTCCATCTCAGCCTTCATATCCAGCCACGGCATAAAGGCGCGCTCACACCACCAGTTTTCGTGGCTGTTCAGCAGCTCGTAGAGGATTTTTTCGCCCAGAAAGGACATGCCTACTTCGTAGGTGTCCGGGAAGCAGAACGCGAAGCGGACGTCTACCTCGTCTTTATTTTTATAGACGCTGCCCGGTTCGCCGCCGGTGTAACGGCCCGGCTTCTGCACCCGGGACAGCGCTTCTTTCAGTTTCGGATCAAACATCAAGTTCCTCCATTTAACAACACAGATTGCATATTTATATATTTTACCCTATTTGGGCGAAGATTGCAACAGACATCGCAGCATTTGAGCTCCATCCAGCGGTGGGACAGGCAGAAGGTTGAACGCCCCGGTGAGCAGATTGGCCGCAAGGAACGCACTGCCCCGGATGGTCGCACACTGTTCCATCCTCATTGCCCAGATGGCGGCCAAGAGGCCATTCATGCCCGGCCCGGCGGCAGCGAGCAGAAAGGTCTGCCCCCGGGTGAGGGTCTGACCCCCTGTCCGCATACAGAAACCGGTCATGGTCACTTCGATGACGGGAAAGCGCCGGAACAGGAGCAGATAGACAAAGATATGACCCATTTCGTGGAGGATGGCGGCACACAGGCCGATGCGCAGGAAGCCGCTGGCGTCGAACCAGAGCAGCAGATACAGCGCCCCGCAGAGCAGCAGCGGGTCACGGAACACCAGCGGCCCCAGCCGGACGAGCCGCCTCATGGCAGGCCAAGCAGAGCCCCCGCATCATAGCGGACGCCCTGTTCCAGAAGCTCAAAATGAAGGTGCGCCCCGGTGGAGCGGCCCGTCTCCCCCGCTGTCCCCAGCGGCTGACCTGCCTGCACCACCTCTCCGGCCCGAACGAAGAGGTATTGCAGATGGGCGTAAAGCGTCTCCTGCCCGCCGCTGTGGCTCAGGCAGAGGTAGTTGCCGTAGGTCGCGCTCCGCCGGGCGGCAATGACGACGCCATCCATCGCGGCCAGCACCAGCGTACCTTCCGAACAGGCGAGGTCAGTGCCGCGATGGAACGCCTCTTCGCCGGTGATGGGGTCGGTGCGCCAGCCGTAGGCGTCCGAGACCCGCCATGCCGTCGTACCCAGCGGGAAGCAGGCCGTCTGCGCGGGCCTCACCCGTTTCAGCGAACAGCCCTCGGGCGCGGCTTTTGCGGCACAGGCCCGCAGAGCGGCCACGCAGAACAGGACAGCGCAGAACACCGCAAAAATCACCCATCCTTTTGTTATATGCTGTCTTGTCCCCATCGGCGTCCCTCCTGTTTCCTGTACTGTATGCGGCAGGAGAATATAAAATGCCGCCGGCCTTGCGGGCCAGCGGCATCGGGGATCATTTCAGGAAGTGCTCGAGCAGGCGGCTCAGCAGACCGGTGCGGCGGGGGCGGCTCTCGGTGACGACGATGGGCATCGGGGCGGGAGCGGCCTTTTCCGGCTGTACTGGCTGTTCTTCCGGCTCTGCGGGTCTTGCGGGCTGAGGTGCCGCCTTTGCTGGTGCGGCAGGCTTTTCCGGAGCCTTGACGGGCTGGGGCTTCGGCGTCTCAGCGACAGAGGCCGGTGCAGGCGCTTTGTCGCGGGCCGTCCAGTCGTCGCGGAGAAGGTCGTACATTCCCATCTGGCTGTTCACCAGCGGCTCGCCGGGGGCGGGCTTGACTTTCTGGTAGCTACCATCCGGCTGCATCTCGCGGGCGTTGACGTTGTCGCTGAGCTGGAGGCGGAGGATACTGTCCAGCTTCTCCTTCAGGACGGGGTCTTCCACCCGGACGCCGACTTCCACGCGGCACTCGGTGTTGCGGGTGAGAAAGTCGCCGGATGCGATATAGATGCGGGTGTTCACGCCGTCATAGAAGCTGTAGATTCGGCCATGCTCGAGGTAGCGGCCCACGAGGCTGCGAATGTGGAGGTTTTCGGTCTTGCCCGGCACACCGGCGCGGACGCAGCAGATGCCGCGGACGATCATGTCGATGCGGACACCGGCACAGCTGGCTTCCTCGAGCTTGAGGATAATATCTCTATCGGAGATGGAGTTATTCTTCAAAATCATGGAAGCCGGGCGGCCCAGACGGGCGGCGTTGATGACCCGGTCCATCTCATCCAGCAGCACGCTCTTGAAGCGGAGGGGTGCTACCAGCATCTTTTCGCTCTCTTCCGTCAGTTTCTGCACGGCAAGGTTCTGGAAGACGTTGGACGCTTCCTCGCCGATGCCGAGGTCGGCGGTGATGAAGGAGTAGTCGGTATAGAGCTCACTGGTCTTCTCGTTGTAGTTGCCGGTACCGATCTGGGTGATGTAGGAGTAGCCGTGGGCGCTCTTTTTGGTGATGAGAGTCAGCTTGGAGTGGACTTTGTAGTCGTCAAAGCCATAGATGACCGTGCATCCGGCCTCTTCGAGGTGCTTCGACCAGTCGATGTTGTTCTGCTCGTCAAAGCGGGCGCGCAGCTCCACCAGCGCCACGACTTCCTTGCCGTTCTCGGCGGCTTCCACGAGGGCCTGTACGATTTGAGATTCACGGGCCATGCGGTAGAGCGTCATCTTGATGGAGATGACGTCGGGGTCCTGCGCGGCCTTTTTCAGCATCGCAATAAAGGGGCGGATGGACTGGTACGGGTAGCTCAACAGCACATCGTGCTTTTCCACCTCGGCGGCAAGGTCGTAGTCCTGCGGAGGCAGCATAGGCCGGGCAGGCGTATAGAACAGTTCGGGGTGGCCGTCAGACTCCATGCGGGAGGTGAGCTTGTAGAAGAAGCTCAGGTCAAGAGGACTCTTCTGGACGAAGACCCGCTTGTGGGTCAGCTCGAGGCGGCTGCAGAGCAGCTGAGCGACCTGCGGTGCGGCGGGGATGACCTGCAGACGGACGGCGGCCAGCTTGCGGCGTCGCTTGAGCAGATCGGCCATGATCTCGCGGTAGTCGATGTCATGGTCCATCATGCCCTCTTTCACGTCGATGTCGGCGTTGCGGGTGACCCGGAAGAGGCACTTTTCCTGCACGTTCTCCTTGCCGAAGATGAGGGCCGCATAATGGAGCACCAGCTCCTCCGTCAGGGCAAAGCAGGTCTCATTGTCCTTCCGGACGAAATGCATCCGCTCCATCTGGCTTGAGATGGGTACGATGCCGAGGGTGTGCTCCGAGGTGTGCTTTTCGTGAAGGAGGACGCCGAGATAGATCTCCTTATTGCGCAGGAACGGGAACGGGTGGCGGCTGTCCACGATCTGGGGGCTGAGGATGGGGAAAAGCTCGCTCTGGAAATACTTTTTCCAGAAGTGCTCGTCCTCTTTGCTCAGCTTATCGAAATCCACCTTGCGGTAGCCGCAGGCGGCCAGATTTTCCAGCGCTTTGGCGTAGTATTTGTCGCAGTCCTCCTGAAGCTGAGCGGTCTTGGGCATGATGGCGGCAAGCTGCTCTTCCGCCGTCATGTTCGTCTTGTTTTCCCGCTTTTCCTTCTTGCCGCGCATGAGGTTGGCGCGCTCCTGGAGCGAGCCGACGCGCACCATGAAGAACTCGTCCAGATTGGAGCCGTAGATGGCCAGAAACTTGAGCTGTTCGGCCAGCGGGACATTTTTATCCTTGCCCAGCACCAGCACGCGGCGGTTGAAGTCCAGCCAGCTCAATTCCCGGTTGATAAAAATGCTCTCTTCACTCATGATAACTCCTTTTTCCCGAGAAGGTTTCCCCTCTCAGCTCACATAGGCGAGGCCCTGCCATTCGTCTATCATATCCTGTGTAACGCCCGGCACCTGTGCCACCTCATCGAGGCTCTGGAACCGGCCATGGGCAAGACGATATTCCAGAACGGCTCTCGCCTTCTTCTCCCCGAGGCCGGGCAGTGTGGTCATGGCGTCCACCCCGGCGGTGTTGAGGTCCACGCGGAAGGACTCCCGCAGAGGCTCGACTGCCGCTGACGAAGTCTGCGCCGGGGATGGCGGCACGGCATACCAGAACGCCAGACTGACAATGCAGACCGCCGCTGCTGCCGCCAGTGCCAGAAAGCGGCGCTCACCAGGGCTTAACATAGTTTCTCTCATTGTACTCGAAATCCTTCCAAAAAGAAAGTCTCCTGCGGAAAATTTGCAGGAGACTTTACACAATCTTTACGATGCGGCTTCGGCACTTCGCACAAGGCCATAGAAAAACTCTGCGGCTGCGCCGGTGTCGTGGTCGGTCAGGGTCGTCTGGCTGGCGGCAAGGCGCAGCTCCACCGGGGCATCTGCCGGAACGACGCTCTGCTTGGCCTGACGGACCAGCTCGACGCGCTCCTCGAGCGTGAACAGGGGGCCTTTCTTCTGGGAATCGGCGACGGCGACCACCACCTCGTCCACCAGTTGGGAGGCGCGGGCGATGACGTCGAGATGCCCCGAGGTGATGGGGTCGAACGTACCGGGGGTCAATGCGCGTTTCATGACGCTGCTCCTTCTTAGTCGTTATCGGACGCGGCGCGCTCGCCGGCGCGCAGCACGTCCACGGTAGTATCGCCGTACTTCTTGCGCGATGCAAGTTCGAACCCGCATTCGGCGGCTGCGGCGGCAGCTTCGTCGTTGCTGGCAAGCGCGTGCTCGTACACCACCAGCGCGTCGGACGCCGCCACGCCGCGCTCGACCAGGCCCGCAACCATGCCCAGCACATCGGCGGCGGCATAGGCGTAGGGCGGGTCCAAGAAGACAAGGTCGAACGACGGGCGCGAGAACTGCGGCGCGCGTTCGAGCACGTCGGCACGCGTGACGGTGGCGCGGCGCGGCTCGAGGCCCATCTTCTCCACGTTCTTCTGCAGCACCTTCACCGCTTCGAGGGCGCGCTCGTAGAACACGGCGCGCGCCGCCCCGCGCGAGAGCGCTTCAAGACCCAGCGCCCCCGAGCCGGCGAACGCGTCGAGCACCATGGCGTCCTCGAAGCCGCCGCGCGCGCTGAACACCGTGCTCATGACCGATTCGCGCACGCGGTCGGTGGTGGGACGGGTGCCGTCGCCTTTCGGGGCAAGCAGCGTGCGTCCGCGGAATTCGCCCGCGATGATTCTCATGGCAACCTCCTAGTGGGCCGCGGCGCCGGCGGCGTCTGCGGGAAACGTTCGGCGCACCTCAAGGGCAAGCGCCTGGTGGTCAAGATCTGAAAGCGCGGGGTCGGCCGCCATGATGGCTGCCGCGTCGGCGTGGGCCGCTTCGATGATGCGCTCGTCGCGCTCGAAGATCTTGACGGCGAACCAGCGCTGCCGCTCCTCCGGCATGTCGTGCAGCACGACCTCCTCGATGTGCGCCAGCGCATGCTCGATGCTGCCCGCAAAGCGATGCTGCGGAATGGTCTTCTTGCCGCTGCGCGCCATCTGCACCGCGCGCTGCGCCGCCTCCATCACGCCGTCGCCCTTGAGCGCGGAAATCTCGACCACCGGCACGCCGAGATGGTTGGAGAGCTTCGCCGCGTCGATGCGGTCGCCGTTCTTGCGGACGACGTCCATCATATTCAGCGCGACGACCATCGGAATTCCCAGCTCGGCGAGCTGCGTGGTCAGATACAGGTTGCGCTCCAGATTGGTTGCGTCGATGATGTTGAGCAGCGCGTCCGGGCGCTGGTCGATCAGCACGTTGCGGGCGACGACTTCCTCCATCGTGTACGGGCTGAGGGAATAAATGCCCGGAAGGTCGGTGATGATGACGTCCTTTTCGCCCTTGAGGCGGCCTTCCTTCTTTTCAACCGTAACGCCGGGCCAGTTGCCGACGAACTGGTTGGCGCCGGTCAGCGCGTTGAACAGCGTTGTCTTGCCGCAGTTCGGGTTACCGGCAAGCGCGATCTTGATCTCCATGACCATTCCTCCTCGGTTAGATTTTCCTAACCTTTATCCTGAAATCAAGCGGGCCACCGCCCGCCGTCTGA
>OLPC01002449.1_pt1 | contig 13866 bp, 10 predicted proteins | sample 1672341 | NCBI WGS metagenome assembly OLPC01 (sample SAMEA3136673, study PRJEB25190) | human gut metagenome | reverse complement strand
GGTCGGAGGGGTGGCTTTGTAAAGCCGTTTGTCTCCACCCGCGTAGCGGGTGGTTCAAAGCTGGCCGCTGCGCGGCCAGCAGACTAAAGTCTTGAACTCAAAGGCGGCGACAGACGCATTGTCTGCCGCCGCCTTCTACACCGGATTTTATAGATATGTGAGTCGTTTATTCCATGCCCAGCAGCTCGCGCATCTGGGTTGCGTAGTTAGAAGCCATATTACCGTAGACAATCTGCACGCCGCCGTTAACATGCACGATGCCACGCGCTTCGAGCTTTTCGGTAAACTCGGCGTCATCAACCACCTTGTCACAGTCATTGAGCTGGATGCGCAGACGGGTGAAGCAGGCCTCGACAGACTTAATATTGTTGTCGCCGCCCACCGCCTCAACGATGGCGGGAATGAGGTCGCTGATCACGGTCTTGGGAGCCTTTTCGGCCTCATCGTCAGATTCTTCCTCGCGGCCGGGGGTCTTAAGGCCCTTCTTAAGAATGATGAACTTGAAGACGAAGTAGTACACCACGAAGTAGATGGGGCCGAGGAACAGGATAACCTGCCAGTTGGAACCCTTTGCGGCGCCCATGATGCCATTAAAGATAAGCGACAGGAGCGGGCCGCCGAAGGACGCGGAACCGGCCACGTTGAACTGCAGGATATAGGTCAGCGCATAGGCAAGACCAGCCATGAGAGCGTGGAACACGTAGAGGATGGGCGCGATAAACAGGAAGGAGTACTCGAGCGGCTCGGTAATGCCGGAGAGGATGCAAGGCACCACGATGGCGATCATGAGCGCTGCGGTCTTCTTCTTGTTCTTGGGAAGCGCCGTCTTGTAGAAGGCGAGTGCAGCGCCGGGCAAGCCGAACATGGCGAAGATAACCTTACCGTTCATGACAAAACGGCTGACCTCGATGTTAAACGGCGTGCTGGGAGAGCCCAGGATCGCGTTGTAGATATTGATAGCGCCCTGAACAGTCTGGCCGTCGATGGTCTCGACGCCACCGAGCGACGTGAAGAAGAACGGCAAATAGACAAAGTGATGCAGGCCAAAGGGCAGGAGCATGCGCTCGCCGGCGCCGTAGACAAATGCACCAAAGGCACCCGTAGTCTTGATGAACTCGGACAGTGCGCCGAGAGCGTTCTGAATAAACGGGAAAACAAAGGACATGACCAATGCGAGGATGCTGCATGAGAGCAGCGTCACCGCCGGGATAAAGCGCGTGCCGTTGAAGATGGAGAACACGGCAGGCAGCTCAATCTTGTAGTAGCGGTTATGCAGCCACGCGACGATTGCACCCACCAGAAGACCACCGATAACGCCAGTGTCGAGCGTGGTGATACCGAGGATCGTGCTCTGGCCCGTCGTAAGATTCGCGGGATCGATAACGCCAGTCGCCGTAAGGAACGTGCCCATCACGGAGTTCATGCACATGTAGCCCAAAAAGCCACAAAGCGCCGCGGTAGCCTTCTCGGACTTGGCGAAGCCATAGGCGAGACAAATCGAGAAGATAACCGGGATGTTGTTCATAACGATGCCGGCTGCGGCCTTAAGAATCGAAAAGAAAATCGCAAAGCCCGGAGCAGCAAGCCAGGGAACAGCTGCCGTAAGGGTGGGGCTGGTAAAGGCATTACCAAAGCCCTGAAGGATGCCGGCGATTGGCAGGATCAGGACAGGCGTCATGAGGACTTTGCCCAGGCGCTGGAACTTTGCCAGCAGCTCATCTTTGTTCATGGGATACCCCTCTTAAAGAAACGGGGCGTGCAGTTCTACAACCCACACGCCCCATAACAGTTGTCAAGCGCTATGGAACTAGTTACTTAAGCTCCGGCCAGTAATCCTTATTGGCCTCGATGAGCTTATCGAGCACCTTACGCGCCTTCTTTGCGTCACCGACCAGACGATTAAGCGTGAGTGCCTGCAGGGCCTTCTCGTAGGAACCCTCCATCCAAGCCTCAACAGTCAGGCGCTCATAGGCGTACTGGTTCTCCATAAGGCCGCGATAGAAGGTGCCGATCTTGCCAACAGCATAGGGCTGCGGGCCATTGGCGCCCACGCTTGCTGCGACCTCGACCATGGCGTCATCGGGCATACCCTCGATAATGCCGTTGTTGGGCACGATGACAATGAAGGTCTTGTTGGTGTTGCGATAAATGGCCGAGGTGATTTCCACGATCATATCGCCATGAGCATCGTTCTGCACAACCGAGGAGTTCTTTGCGGTGCCGACCTTGGCAACACGCTCGCACTCGGCGAACACGCGCTTCTCACGACCGTTGATGACCTCGTCGGAACGAGTGTAGTCGGGGTCGAGGTGAGCGACCTTGTACTCGGGATACAGATAGTACTGCAGATAAGTGTTGGGCAGATAGTCGGGGAAGTCCTCGAGCATGTCCTTGACCATGGCGTAGGTGTCGAGCCAGGACTGGTCACGCTGCTCGGCATCGGCAGGAAGGAAGCCGTTCTTCTCCGTGTACTCCTTAATCTGCGGGACGAGGTCATGGCCCTCTTCATCGTAGATGTGCTTGAACCAACCGAAGTGATTGAGACCAAAGTACACGGGCTCCGTCTTGCTCATATCGCGACCGAGCAGGCGACCGTAAGAGCGCATGAGGTTGACGGGCTGGTCGCAGATGTTGAGGACGCGATGCTCATCGGGCAGGACGCGCTCGAGACCATATGCCACAATAGCAGCCGGGTTGGTGTAGTTGATAATCCACGCCTCCGGGCTATGAGCGCGAACGTCGTTGACGATCTCAACCATGTCATGCATGGAGCGCATACCGTAAGCCATGCCGCCAGGGCCCACCGTTTCCTGGCCGATGATTCCCATATGCAGCGGAATCTTCTCGTCCTTGCTACGCATCTCGTAGCCGCCGGTACGAATCTGGCAGAGCACAAAGTCGACGTCGGTGTAAGCCTCGTCCTTATCGGTGGTGTAACCAAACTCCACACCGGGCTCCTCCTCGGCGAAGAGGATCTTGCCAAACTCGCCAATCGGACGCTGACGCTCGGCATCGATGTCATAGAGCATCACGCGGTTCAGCGGCAGAATGTCCATGTGCTTGGTCAGGGCTTTAAGAATGCCAGGGCACCACGTGGAGCCGCCGCCAACGATCACAATATTGAGCTTATCCTTCATGTTCCGTCCCTCCAGGGTTGGCTGATCGGTGTTCTCGAAGACCTTGGGCTCCGCGGTTGTCCTCGGCTTGCTTCGTTTCGATTGATATTTTGCGACATAAGGTCATTTGAGAGTCCCCGTCTGGGCCAATGCGAAACGGGGACACATGATTTCGCTCGCGACACAGATATGTGTAGGCAGACACACGCGTTTGCCCAGCTCATGGGCAATAGGCAATCTTGACCGATTACCGATTTCTCACCTGGCTACACAAAGCGGTACCATATATACGGCGAGGTGCGAGGGGCTGAAACATCTTATGAAAGATCAAGAATCTTTTTATGATCATGTGCGAGCTGGCGAGAGCAAGCTCAACGATCTCGAAGGCGAGATCATGCGCTACATCATCGAGCTGCGTGATGATATTGACGATGTCACGCTTAAGAGCGTTGCTGAACGGTTCTTCGTCGCTCCCAATACAATCGTCAGGCTTGCCCACAAGCTTGGCTTCTCGGGGTTTACAGAGCTCAAACAATCGTATTCCGCCTCGCTCGACCGCAATCGATTCACTATCGAGGCACTTCCTCTTGATACCCAGCTCGTACAGACCAAAGATCTGCTTAACGACCGGGTCATCGATTCGGTCGTGAGTCTTATCCAGGACGCCTCGCATATTGTGTTCTTCTGCTCGGGCTTTTCGAAGTACCCGTGCCTCGAGATGGCTGAAAAGCTCAAAATAATGGGCAAGAATACCGACACGCTCAGTGAACGCCATGTCATGAGGCATTACGCAGAACTCCTCGGCAAAAACGACCTGGTCTTCAGCGTTTCCGTAAGCGGCGAGACGCAGGTGTCTATTGACGCCACATCGATAGCCAAAACGCGCGGATGCAAGGTCGTCACGCTCACCGGCTTTTCTCGAAATTCTCTCTCGAAACTAGCCGACTACCCTATCTACACCGTGCAAAAAGAAATCCGCTTGGGCAGCATGGACCTCGACAGTCGATTGATGTTCTATTACGTTTTCGAATTGATATTTGAGCGCTACTTCAAACTGGCCAAGAAATAAAACTTGGCATGCGCCCGGCTTCGACTCTTTAGCAGCCTTCTATATGAAAGGTATCGTTCTATGCAACGTGTACTGTTTATCTGCCATGGGAACATCTGCCGAGGACAACATAACCGCTGATTATCAGGCATATTAACCATTCAAATCATCTGACCTACTACCTTTTTACTACTCATAGAGGCTCAGGCACGACAGGCCAGATGGTTCCGCTTTTCACAACAGCCCGCTTTTTCGACCGTTCAACAGGTCAGTAGATTAAATCGCTTATCAGCATGCTAGAGTTGTACCTGCTACACAGCTCTAGCATTTTTAATGCTCGCGCTTCACAACTGAAGACACTCAAGTCAGTGACAAGGAGGGGTATTTGCCCTTTCTCCTTGCTGACTCGTGTTACCGCGAAGCGCTTGGAGCTGTGTAGCAACTGTGGGTGGATACTCCTCCTTTTCGTGCTGCACAATCAGCTCTTCGGATGAGCCTCCTTCCACGGTTCCCGTCACGCCAATGGAAGGAGAACTATGGCACTTACAACATGTCCTGATTGCGGAAAGCAAGTATCGGACAAGGCCCCCACGTGCCCTAACTGTGGATGCCCAATTGCCAAGCCAAAACAAAACAAAACGGTTCGTATCGCCCTCCCCAACACCGATGCTTTATCAGGTGGAGGGATTGCTGGGCTTCTTATTGCCAAGAATGCCACTGTTTTCGCTGGCTTAGATTTGCTCTGGTCTGCAAACATGGGCAAACTGCAATCTTTGATATTGATACGCCAACCAAGGTCACCATTGATTTGGGGAAATGGGCAAACGATGTCACTGGAACGGTGAGCCCCGGTCACCGTTATCAACTCGTACAAGACATGAGCCCTCACATGTTTGCCACTTTTCGCCTTTCAGAGGTCGATGTAATCGATTCTGGAATGTAGGCATTGCCTCAACAAACACACATTGATGTACGGGAAGACGCGTGAAGGGCGGAAACCTTAGTCATAGGTCACCGCCCCTCACCCCCGTCTGCCTGCCATTTTTTATGTGTCAAATACCACCCAACGATTACATATCGACTTGTTTAGGCTCGCATGGCATCGCAATGCCAGCCAAACCTCTCGTTAACAAAATGCGCTTTCCATTTTTAAGGAATCACCATGTTGGATCAAATTACTAAGACATTTAGTGGCCTTACGAAGCGTTTCACATCGCTCGACAAGCGCCTTCGCATCGCCATACTAATCGCATGTATCGTCCTCATTGCGGGAATCGGGTATTCAGTCATGACCTCCCCCAGCCCAAAGGGAACTTGGTATGCAAATGGCCTCATGAAGGCCGTGACCCTAAATCCAGACAAATCAGCAGACATCGACTATTTAATTGACCCAGATTCTCCCAACCTTCACGGTATCGTCCTTGCCGATTCGGCCACATGGGAACAGGATGGAGAAAAAGTTGAGATCCACTACAAGGAAAAGCACGAAAGCACCTCAAAAACTGATTACACCGTCTACCTCATCTATGGAAAAGATTCTGATGGTGACGAATTCTTAAAGAACCTTCGAACAGGTGACGTCATGTACCGCACGGGCTCTATTTGCGAATCAAAAGACTTGTAACTGCCCAATGGGGCTACCCCACTTTGAGCAATCCTTTCTTCACCCATCGCCCCATCTACACCACTCCTCATACACGTGAGTAAGCAAAAGACAGGGAAGGCGCATTGCCCGCCTCCCCTGTCTTCGTTTTTAGTCTCTCGACACATTTGCTCGCTTAATGGCGTTATATAACGTCTGCCTCGAACAACCAACTGCCTCGCATATTTCGGTAATGGAGTAATCCTTGGACTGCCACATCTTAATTGCAGTATCCATATCCCTACGAGGCCTCCCCAATTTCTTGCCCCTGCGCCTCGCTGCCTCTAGGCCATCGTTCACTCTGCTACGGCACATTTCTACTTCAAGTTCGGAAAATGCAGCAACGATAGTAAGGAAAAATCTTCCCTGTGGTGTGTTTGCCTGAAATCCTTCTTTAAGACTCGTTAAGCCAACTCCCATTTCTTCCAGCTTATTAACGAGACTCAACACCTGCTGGGTTGAGCGACCCAAACGGTCAATAGAGACACACACCAATTCGTCCCCATCCTGAAGTTCGCTCAGCAACCTTTGCAACTCGGGTTTATTTTTTGAAGTACCGCTAACGCGCTCAAGAAAAATGAGTTCACATCCTGCATCTTTTAGCTGATCTTCTTGACGGTCAAACTTCTGGGCATCTTTGCCAGTGCTAACCCTGCCATAGCCATACTTCATTTGCCCCTCCTTTTTAGACTATATTATTAGACTAATTTAACTGGGCAAACATTGCAAGAAACAGCAGTCTAAAAATCAAATGTTTTTTAGACTTCCCTTCTGATAAAAAAGTTTTTAGGTAATTCTGCCTTAATTTAAGGTTGTTTACATTCATACTTTCCTTTGTTTGTCAACCGTAATTCAATTATTCTCATAAATCTATTGGAATTCTCCATATTTATGATATAATCGATTACAGAAAGAACAGTTAGTCGCTCGGAATGGAGCATGCATGCACAACCGTAACAAACCTCCTCCCCCTCCCCACAGAACGGGACTCCCATCCCCATCATCAAAGTCTTTATTCAAGTCAAAAGTTAGGAAAGAGACATGAGTCTCAGCATGGCCAATCAACACAACATAGTTTTTGACTGGCGAAAACCCTATCTATTCTTTGAAAGGAGCCAAATTTATGGCAGAAATAAATTCAACTTCCATCGATTCCCTTCCCGTAACGATCGCTGAAGGCGGCCGCAACAAAGCCCTCTACCACTTTGGTGTCCGACTGAAAAAGGAACATCAAAGCCCTTCAACGATTACCGACTTGATGCTTCAAGCAAACAAGACGCATTGCAATCCCCCAATGGAAGACGATGAAATCAATCGCATCATCCGAAATGTCCTGAACTTGGGTTCCAATAAGCCGTTAGGAACCGAGCGCAAAGGAAAACCCCTTCAGAAAGTACCTGCCGACCTTTCTACCGCCGAGCAGGCCGCACTCCAGCTTGAGGCACTATTCGCTGCTGATGATTTCATTACTTTCAACACTTGTTTCCAGAAAAGCCCTGAAGGAAAGTGGCTCCCGAACGGCAAGCCCATCTCCAAAATGGCCTTTCAGATAATCGATGAGTTACACAATGCAAACTCACTTGAGGAAGTGTTCCCAGAATATAATTCTCAGGCGGGAATCCTGTTCTGCGTCAACCCAACGGAATACGGGCAGCGCAAGAGCGCCGACGTTACAGCATTTCGAAATGCTCTTATTGAGTACGACGATATCTCAAAGGAAGAGCAAATCGAACGACTGCTCGACTCTGGCCTGCCCATCCTGTCGATGACCGATTCTGGGAATAAGTCTGTTCATGCCATAGTGCGTGTCGATGCATCAAATGCGAAAGACTATAAGCGCAAGGTGGCAGAGTTGCACAGTGCTCTTGAGGCAAAATATGGCAGTCCCTGCGACCCTGCGAATAAGAATCCGTCAAGGTTGACCCGCCTTGCTGGTGCCACTCGCGGTGTGAATACTCAACAGCTTCTCTATACGGAAGTCAATGCCGATTCATATCTTGAGACATTTCTAGAAAAACATACCAAGAAGCAAGCGGCTGAGAAGGACGATAAACTTGGCTTCAACGAAATGGGTGACTTACTGATAAATCAACAAGATGCTTGCTTCGTTGAAGGAACGCCCGCAATCAAGGTTAAGGGTAACTATGAGTACGGTCAGAATGCCATCTACCGTGCCATTTTGAACAATCGAAAGGATGCAAAAGGTAGTTACCGCAAGGAGGTGATGGACTACCTTCATTTGATGGCTCCAAACAAGCGTCAAGCGGATCCAAGATTCATTCGTTTTAAAAACGGCGTGCTGGATATCGATACAGGACAGCTAGTGGATAACCCATGCGATTATCTACTCCTTAACGAGATCCCACACAATTGGAACCCCAAAGCAAAATCTGAGCTTGTAGATTCTACTTTCTACAGTATCGCCCAGAACAACGAGGCTGTCGTCGCAAACCTCTGGGAGATGTTCGGGTTGGCTCTCTATCGCGGTCATGACGTTTCGCGAATGATATTGCTTCAGGGCTCTGGAGCAAATGGTAAAAGCACGTTACTTGACATGCTTAGGCATATACTCGGAGAAGACAATTGCTTCTCTCTATCTATCTGCGATTTGGGCGAGAAATTTCAGCTCGTTCCCGCAATGGGCAAGCTCGCTCTAATCGGAGATGACATCTCTAACGACTACGTCAATGGAAAAGCCTGTGCCGTCATGAAGAAATTCGTGACTGGAGACACAGTGAACGATCAGTACAAGGGAGGCGCAACGTTCCAATTCAAGCCTTATGCGACCTTGATTTACTCATGCAATGAGATACCAAAGTTCGCAGACGGAACATACGGTTTTGAAAGAAGAATTCACCCGATACCTTTATCGGCAAGGTTCACTCCCTCCGATAAGGGGTTTGATCCACGCCTCGGTGAGAAGTTGAAAAATGAAGTCTGCCTAGAATACGCCATTGCAAAAGCCGTGGAAGCTCTACGCCGATGCAGGTCAAAACTATCATTGACGGCAAATTCGTTATCTCAAAAAATGGCAAACGACATCATCAATGATAACGACTCGGTACGCGCTTTCCTTGATGGCACGAACTCCAGCGCGGCTTCGATTGTGGGGAAAACCAATACAGATATTTTCTCTTCGTACGATGCTTGGTGTAAAAACAACGGCATCGAACCACTGGGAAAAAGCGCCTTCTCAAAGAAGCTGTGCACCCATGCCGACCTGAGCACAAAAAGCTCAAATGGCGTCAGGGTTTACGTCGCGCGAACACATTAGACCACTATTGTATCATTTATTTAATATATACATGGTTTATTATTTTCGCTGGTATATAGCTATATAGCACGTTTAGAACGCTATTTTGTTAATTATTTAAATTATAAATTAAAAACAATAGATACCGAAAAACTAGTAGGGGGGGGTGAACGACTGGCATTGAACCGTGCTACGTGTTCTAAATTGACCGATGAAAACTATCCACACGCAAACAGGGTCGTTGAACCAATCTCAAATGAACTAACCATGACAGCTAGCTGTTTTTAACAACAGGTATGGGGGCATATTTACACCTTGAAAGCGCTTTGTCTTCCCGTTTAGCCACTATGTAGTTGAACTCAACATGACAGGTAGATGAAATCCCACCGTCCGCTAGCCCCTACGCCAAATGGATTACTTTCAATGTCAAATTCCTGTTGATATCGAAAAAGCCGTTAACTGCCAAGAGCGCCTTGAATCTAGAGGTTCTGAGAGATGCAAGCAGGAGGCAATACCGTTCGCGTCTTTGTATCGCATGAAAGCTCATCCCCTTGATACAATCTCATCTACCACACCGCAACATCCATATATTTGGATGGAGCTTCACAATGGCATAGCTGCTGCTTTGCGTATGCAAACAGGCGAATTGGAGGGCACCCGCCTTTCAAGGTCTGTTCGCATATGCATGTGAAGCCTTGCGGTGTGGTAACTGTGGTAGGTGTCCTCCACATCGCTTAATTGCAGTGATGTGCTTCTCCCCTTCCACGGTTGTCGGGATACCTTTGGAAGGAGAGCGGATGAAGAAGCCAACGAACAAACAACTAGCCCTCTTAGTTACGATTGCCCTCGTATTAGTTTGTGCGATTGCTTTAGGGTCTACCCTTGCCGCAGCACCGAACTCGAGTGCAGCACTCAACATTTTCCACACTCATAAATGGAAGAAAGCGACCTGCACCAAACCTAAGACCTGCAAGGAATGCGGGGCAACCGAGGGCGATCCGCTGGGCCACAAACTCGAGGGCTGGAAAGACGATGGATTTGACTCCACGTTCTCCGAAAGGGTCTATGTCAAAACATGTTCTCGCTGCGAGAAAACAATTGAGAAAAAGACAGAGAAGGTTACCTCGTTTCTGGAGAACGAAAAGCTGACCATATGCCCAGACACCTACTCGAAGGTTTTCGAAAAAAGACTTCGAGAGCTTAACGACAGCGATTTTACAGTGCACGAAGAATACGATTACAAACTGACTGTCTATTCAATTAATGACTCGAATGACGAGATGGCAGGGCAGCTTTCTTTTTCACTGAAGGACAAGAACCTCGACCCAACCCTTCTCTATACAGAACCTCTCAACTACGGCATCGTTGTCATGCTCGACAACAACCAAAGTGGCTATGACAAAAAGATGGCACGCTTCCTTGTGGCGTTGATTGAGGCATGCGACCCGTCACTTGACTGGGATTCGGTCGGTGAAATCGTCAAAGAAATCGATGAGCAGGGCGCGGCGAGCAGGAACGGCTTCACCTACAGCAGGACAAAAAACGGTGGGTATACCCTTCTGCAGGCATCCATTATCACGACCGTAGCCGCGCCCACGGAAACCAAAACGCCGCTTGACCACGACACCGTTAATAAAGAGCTTGACCAAGTACGAGAGCGATTGAAATATATCGGGCAGACTGCTCAATACGTTAAAAAGGCAATTCCAAGCGCGAAAGAGGATGGGGTCGATTTACGCGAGAAGGTCACCTTCCTCGGGATTGATGGAGTATTTCTATACGATATCGATAAAGATTCTGGAAAAGTAATTAATCTCTTTTTCAAATGGTCTTTAAGCGACTACGCCTCCGATAGAGATTACGCCGTCAACACCCTCGCATCCTATTTCGGCAACGAATACGAGACCAAAGACTTATCCCAATACAACAAGGGCAACGACATGTACAGCTACGATTGGTGGGAAACCACCGATGAGAACTGGAGCGTCCACCTTGTCTTGACAGGCGAAGACACCGAGAACGAGGGCGGCAGCATTGCATTCACTCAATTAGAGAACTAGACTCTCCCCTTCGCCCAATTAAAGAAATAGCGGCTGCGCAGCGCCCCAAGCATTGACGCTGCGCAGCCTTTTGTATTCATGCGACCTATAAAGTCGTTGAAACTATTAGGACTCAATCAAACTGCGATTTCAATTGATGTCCGCTCAGCCTATAGCAAAAATGCACGCTGAGAGCGAAATTAAGGCTTGGAATTGCACCGATGGGCACTTACTCCAACCCCAGCCCCAACGGGGCAAATAGGCCTCATTTCCTTTGATTTAACCCAATAAACGAACCCTTTTACCATGGCATAGACAACCCCATAGCTACAATCATGTTGTCGTGCTTGAGTCTCTGAAAGGAGATCCAAGCTATGTCGAATAGGAAAGATAACAAGGGTCGAGTTCTCCATCGCGGAGAAGGCCAGCGCCCAGACGGTCGTTACTCGTTCAAATACACCAATTGGATGGGAAAAACCTGCTTTGTCTATTCGTGGACTTTGACAATTCACGACCAAACGCCACACGGCAAAAAGAGAGACCTCTGCTTAAGGCTGAAAGAACAGCAGATTCAAAAAGACCTCTTCGACCACATTGCACCTGAGAACATGAACGTCATGACTCTGGTTGAGAACTACCTTGCGACCAAGGTTGCGGTACGAAAGACAACTGTTAGCGCCTATAAAACCGTCACCAATTACCTGAAAACAGACAGCTTCAGCAAGGCCCAAATATCAAACATTACGGTGTTGGATGCAAAGAAATGGCTCATCCACCTTCAGCAAGATGTTGGAAAGGGATATAGCAGCGTCTGTAGCATCCGAGGCGTACTCAGACCAGCTTTCCAACTGGCCGAAGAATGCGGAATTATAAGACGCAACCCTTTTAACTTCGAACTTATCAATGTTCTGGTCAACGATACGGTATCCAGAGAATCGTTAAGCGTTAGACAAGAACGGCTATTCCTTGAGTTCATGCGCTCGGATCATCACTTCTCGCGCTACTTTGAAACTTACTTTATCTTGTTGAACACTGGACTCAGAATTTCTGAATACTGCGGCCTGACCTTTGATGACATTGACTTCGATAGCCACTGTATACGTGTTCAAAAGCAGCTTCATCGCGCGAGAGATATGCAGTATTACATTGAAGAGCCCAAAACAAAATCTGGTATGAGGTATATCCCTATGACCGCTTCTGTCGAAAAGGCCTTCCACAGTCTCATCGGACAGAGGGCGCAGCCAAAAGAAGAGCCTGTTATTGATGGGGTCGGGGGCTTCATCTGCCTAGACAAGAATGAGATGCCATGCGTTGCCCTGCATTGGGAGCATAGGCTCAAACGCGCCATCATTAAGCACAACCGCATCTATAAGGAAGAACTGCCTCATATAACTCCGCACCAGCTCAGGCACACTTTCTGTAGCCGAATGGCACGCGCTGGCATGAGTCCAGCAAAGCTCAGATACATTATGGGGCACTCAGATATCAACACCACCTACAACGTTTACACCCATCTTGGGCTTGAAGATATTCAAGACGAGATGCTTGCTATTGAACAAAACCGCAGGTAGACATTGGTAGTAAAAATTAGAGTCGTACTACGTTTTTACTACTTTTGCTTTTACTTTTGACTGATTTCTGGCCTTAATAAAGTGGATTCTCCACCCTATATTGGAAACTGATTTTTGGAGCCATTCAGCTCGTTGAATGCAGTAGAAGTGTTGGGGATAAAGGTCTTATCTTGTTATTATCGCAGGTAGAGATAGCCATTTGACCCTGACCCTTCGTCACGAGGGCGTAGGCGTAGATGCGATACTCGAGCTCGATGATGGCGATCGAAAGGAAACCGCATATGCAACGTGTACTGTTTATCTGTTATGGGAACATCTGCCGCTCGACGATGGCTGAGTCGGTGTTTACCGAGCTGGTGCGGCGCGCCGGGCGCGCGGGCGAGTTTGTCATTGATTCCGCTGCGACTTCAACTGAGGAGATTGGCAACCCGCCGCATCATGGCACGGTCGCCAAGCTGCGCGAAGTCGGGATTCCCGTCGTTGCGCACCGTGCCCGCCAGGTGCGTCGCGCGGAGTATGGCGACTGGGATCACATTGTCTATATGGATGCTGAGAACGCGCGGGGCCTGCGTCGCATCTTTGGCGACGCAGGCCCCGACGGAAAGATTACGCGCTTGCTCGATTGGACCGAGTGTCCCGGCGACGTGGCCGATCCCTGGTACACCGGCAATTTCGATGCCACGTACCGCGACGTACTCGCCGGCTGCACGTCCATGCTCGAGCAGCTGTAGGCAAGCGAGGCCGCGGGCCACGCCTTCGGCGCGAAACGAGCGTGGATAATCTCCCACATGAAAAACGAGCGTGGAAAATCTCCCACTTTGAGCGTTCAAGTGCGCCCTAAACGGGAGAAAATCCACGCTCATTATCTCGGTGGGAGAAAATCCACGCTCGACTACTTGTCGACGATCTCGGCAAGCCAGACGTTCAGCGTATCGACTTCGGGGCAGCAGAACTTTGCCGTGCCGGGCTCGTTTCCAGGCACGGTCCCGCCATAGCGCAGGATATCGATATAGGGAAAGCCCACGTGGCAGGCCATGGCGCACATCTTGCCGCGATCTCGGTCAAAGTCAAAGACGTCGCCCGGCTTGTGACCGTGGTGGCAGCGGCACGCACCCAGCTGGTCCACGCAGCTCACGCGGATGCGCGGACGCTTGCCACGCGGCGCGCCGAGCGGCTTGTTCTCGCCCGCAGGCTTGA
>OLPC01002446.1_pt1 | contig 13879 bp, 10 predicted proteins | sample 1672341 | NCBI WGS metagenome assembly OLPC01 (sample SAMEA3136673, study PRJEB25190) | human gut metagenome | reverse complement strand
CTGTCCTATAACGAGATTGCAAAAGAACTCGGCATCGAGCCATCCACCGTGAAGTTCCACGTCATCAATATGCTGCAAAAGACGAACTTAGAGAATAAGCTCCAGCTTGCCATTGCCGCCACCGAAGCCAAATTGGTGGTGGAGTTGGCGGACACCTGAACCGTTATTTCATAGCAAACAGTGCGCAAAAATGAAGCACCCGGGAGGGCTGAATCCCTCCCGGGTGTTTCAATTTAGAACCGCTCCACGCCATCACTCGTTACGCGCGCGTAGACGAGGGGCGGAAGCGTCGGCGGCTCATCGCGGATGACAAGGCCGCCGCGGTACATTTCCTCGGCTGCGGCAAACAGGCTCTCATCGTCGGCATAGAACGTGCAGATGCTCTCCCCTGCCTTGACGTAGTCGCCCAGCTTTTTGTGCATCGTAATGCCCGCGGCAAAGTCGATGCTGTCCTCCTTCTTGATGCGGCCCGCGCCCAGCAGCACGCTGGCGTTGCCGATCTTCTCGACGTCGTTTTTGTAAATATAGCCGTCGGCGGGGGCGGTCAGCTCATAGCTGTACTTTGCCTTTTGGAACTTGTCGGCGTCGCGCAGTACGCTGGTGTCGCCGCCCTGCGCGGCAAACATCTGGCAGCACTTTTCAAACGCGGAGCCGTCGGCAATGACGCTCTCGGCCAGCTTACGGCAGGTAGGCATATCGCCCTTGCCCGCCAGCACCAGCATGTTGCCGGCCAACTGCAGGCAGACCTCGGTCAGGTCCGCGGGGCCCTTGCCCTGCAGAACGGCCATGCTCTCGGCGACCTCCAGCGCATTGCCGATGTTGTGGCCGAGAGGCTTGTCCATATCGGTGATGAGCGCCGCGACCTTGCGGCCATGCGCCGTGCCGATGGCGACCATCTGGCGGGCCAGCTCCAGCGCACCGTCCAGGTCCTTCATGAACGCGCCGTCGCCCATCGTGACATCGAGCAGGATCGCGTCCGAACCGGCGGCCAGCTTCTTGGACATGATGGAGGACGCGATCAGCGGGATGCAGCCGACGGTGGCGGTCACATCGCGCAGGGCGTACATCTTCTTGTCAGCGACGGCAATCTTGCCGCTTTGGCCAATGACCGAAATGCCGATCTCGTTGACCTGCCTGAAAAATTCTTCCTGCGTCAGGCTCGTGCGGGTGCCGGGGACAGCCTCCATCTTGTCAATCGTGCCGCCCGTGTGGCCGAGGCCTCGCCCGCTCATCTTGGCGATCTTGACACCGCAGGCCGCCACGATGGGCGCAATGACCAGCGTCGTCTTGTCACCGACGCCGCCGGTGGAGTGCTTGTCGGCCTTGATGCCCGCGATGGCAGACAGATCGACCATGTCGCCGGAGTGGGCCATGACGTCGGTCAGCATGGCGGTCTCCTCGTCAGTCATGCCGCGCAGGTAGATGGCCATGAGAAGCGCCGACATCTGGTAGTCGGGCACATCGCCTGCCACATAGCCGTTGACGGCGAAGGACAGTTCTTCATGGTTCAGCGTACCGCCGTCGCGCTTCTTGGCGATAATATCGTACATTCGCATAGTTTTTCTCCTTGTAAAAGGCAGGCCGCCCGGCTGGGATACCGGGCGGCCTGCTGTGATTTGTGATTAACGGCTGCCCTTGTCGTAGGGAATGCCCTCGGCCTTCGGGGCCTGGGAGTTCTTGGAGGTGAAGATCAGCACGATCATCGTGACGATATACGGCAGCATCTGGTAGAAGTTCGAAATTTCCTTGACGCCCTCAAACTTCGGCAGGAAGGTCAGCGTGGCGTTCAGCGCAGCAATGACCTTGAACAGCGCGAAGAACAGCGACGCGCCGAGGATCGGCAGCGGTTTCCAGTTGCCGAAGATCATAACGGCCAGCGCCAGGAAGCCGTAGCCGCCGACGTCGGAGTTGAAGCCGGAGCCGGCTGCCAGCGTGTAGGCCAGGCCGCCGACGCCGCCCAGGAAGCCGGAGATCAACACACCGGCGTAGCGCATCTTGTAGACGTTGATGCCGACGGAGTCCGCCGCCTGGGGATGCTCACCGCAGGCGCGCAGCCGCAGACCGAAGCGGGTCTTGTACATGACGATGTAGGCCGCGATGAACAGGACGATGGCAACGGGGGTCGTCAGGTAGAAATACTTGAAAATCAGGTTGTTCCAGAAGCTGGGGCCGTCCACCGGGGCGAGGCCGAAGGTATCGCGGGTGATGCGCACCCAGTTGGGAATGAAGATCGTGGTCAGGCCCTGGCCCTGGATGGCCCAGGTCATGACGACGGCGAAGGCGGGCGCAAACTGGTTCAGCGCCGTGCCGCCGATGGTCTGGTCGGCCTTCAAGTTGATGGCCGCAAAGCCCAGCAGCAGCGAAAAAATCATGCCGGTGACGCCCGCCACCAGAATGGCAATGAACATCGACAGCTGCGGATGTGCGGGGCCGAAGCCGCTCTGGTCCAGGCCCTGCAGCGTAAAGCAGGCAAACAGCGCGCCAATGATCATCATGCCCTCAAGTGCGATGTTGATGACGCCGGAATGCTCACTGAACATGCCGCCCATGGCGACGAGCAGCAGCGGCACTGCGAACAAAATGGTCATACTGATAATGTTGGCAGCGATCATCATTTTGCAGCACCTTCCTTTCCCTTATGGCCGGAGACCGCCTTGGTAATGATGCCGCGCATCAGCAGGGCAAAGGCCGCCAGATAGATGATGACGGCAATGACGATGTCAATGGTCTCGGACGAGTAGGCGGGCTGCATGGCGGCACCGCCGACCTGGATATAGCTGATAAAGAGCGACGCAAAAATCGTGCCGATGGGGTTGGAGCTGGCCAGCAGGGCGACAGGGATGCCGTTGAAGCCCATGCCGAGGATGGATTTTTCCAGCACGTATTGGCCCGTACCGGCCAGGTAGTAGATGCCGCCGCCGATGCCGGACAGCGCACCGGAGATGACCATGGACAGCACGATGTTGCGCTTGGAGTTGATACCCGCGTACTGGGCAGCGTCGCGGCTCAGGCCGCAGGCCTTCAGCTCATAGCCGAAGGTCGTCTTTTGCAGGATGACCCAGACGAGGATGGCAAAAATAATCGTGATGATGATGGAAATATTGATCCAGCTCGAGTTGCCGAACAGTGCCGCAAACGGCCCCCTGGGCAGGATCGCACCGGGGTTTGCAACGTTCAGCGCGGCGGTGCGGTCCGAGTTAGACGCGCCCCAGCCGGAGGCCAGCATATTGGGCATGTTGGCCAGTAGCAGATTGACGAGGTACATGCCGATCCAGTTGAACATGATGGCGGTGATGACCTCATTGACGTTGAAATACGCCTTGAACAGGCCCGGGAAAACGCCCCAGATCGCACCGCCGACAGCGCCCGCCAGCAGGCAGACGTACCACGGCATCTGGAATTGAATGGCGCACAGCAGCGAGAAGAAAGCGCCCATCGTGTACTGGCCGGACGCACCAATGTTGAACAGGCCCGTCTTGAACGCAAAGCCGACGGACAGGCCGCACATCATCAGGGGTGCCGCCTGGTACAGCACCTTACCGAGCTTGTCCATGTTGGAAAAGCCGGTGGCCAGCATAGCTTTCATGCCGCCCACGGCGGCGCCGGGATTCAGCAGGACCAGCAGTACAAAGCCCAGCACCAGACCGACGACGATGGACAAAAGGCTGGCCAGGACCCCTACAACGGCGGGACGCTGCAGAAGCGGCTGTTTATTCTGTTTGCTCATGCTTTCGCCTCCCCTTGCTTTTTGGCACCGGCCATATACAGGCCCAGTTCCTCGACGGTGGTCTTTTTCGGGTCGAATTCGCCGACGATCTCCCCCTCGTAAATCACGAGGATGCGGTCAGACAGGTTCATGACCTCGTCCAGCTCAAGGCTGACGAGCAGGACCGCACGGCCCTTGTCGCGCTCGGCCACGATCTGCTTGTGGATATACTCGATCGCGCCGACGTCAAGGCCGCGGGTGGGCTGCACGGCAACGAGCAGCTGCGGGTCCTTATCGACCTCGCGGGCGATGATAGCCTTCTGCTGGTTGCCGCCGGACATGCTGCGGGCAATCGTCGCAGGGCCCTGGCCGCTGCGGACATCGTATTGCTTTATCAGGCGCTCGGCGTACTGCAATACGGCGTTCTTTTTAATAAAGCCGTGGTTCTGGAACTCCGGCTGCCAGTAACGCTGCAAAACCATGTTGTCGGCCAGCGTGTAATCCAGCACCAGACCGTGCTTGTGGCGGTCCTCCGGGATGTGGCTCATACCGGCCTTGCTGCGCTCGCGGATGGGGGCATTCGTGATGTCCCTGCCCTCGAGTCTGATGGTGCCGGACGTGGGCTTTTCGAGGCCCGTAATACCGTAGATCAGCTCGCTCTGGCCGTTGCCGTCGATACCGGCAACGCAGACGATCTCGCCCGCGCGGACGTTGAAGCTGACGCCGCGGACGGCATTGTTCTTGTGGACCTTGCTCGGCACGACGAGGTCCTCGACCTCCAGGATCGGCTTGCCGACCTCGCAGGGCTTCTTATCGACGGCAAACTGCACGTCGCGGCCAACCATCATCTTGGACAGTTCCTCTTTCGTGGTGTCCTTGATGTCAACGGTGCCGATATACCTGCCCTTGCGCAGGACAGAGCAGCGGTCAGAGACCGCCATGATCTCGTTGAGCTTGTGGGTGATGAACAGGATGCTCTTGCCCTCGGCCTTGAAGCCGCGCATAATGTCCATGAGCTCGTCGATTTCCTGCGGGGTCAGAACCGCCGTAGGCTCGTCGAAAATCAGAATTTCATTGTCGCGGTAGAGCATTTTCAGGATCTCGACACGCTGCTGCATGCCGACGGAGATGTCGCTGACCAGCGCGTCCGGGTCGACCTTCAGACCGTACTTTTCGCTCAGGGCCATGACCTTTTTGCGTGCCTCGTCCTTCTGCAAAAAGCCGTGCTTTGTGTCCTCAACACCCAGGATGATGTTGTCGAGCACCGTGAAGCACTCCACCAGCTTGAAATGCTGGTGCACCATGCCGATGCCCAGTGCGTTGGCATCGTTCGGGTTGTTGATCTTGACCTCCTGTCCGTTTTTCCGTATCGTACCCTGCTCCGGCTGATACAGACCGAACAGCACACTCATCAAGGTGGATTTACCGGCGCCGTTTTCGCCCAGCAGGGCGTGGATCTCACCCTTGCGCAGCTGCAGGGTGATGTCGTCGTTGGCTTTGATGCCGGGGAACTCCTTGGTAATGTGCAGCATTTCGATGACATAATTATCTGCCAATCGTTGCACTCCCTTTCAATGTGTACGGGCTTGTACACAAATTCTTACACTATATTATACAGAAAAATCGCGCCATGTACAATAGAATCTGCACAAAAAGTAGCCGAAATTTGGCAAAACAGAACAAAAACCACCCTGCGCGAGGTGCGCAGGGTGGTTAAAAATCACACTTTTAAAGCCTTATCAGCTCTGGTAGTCAACCGTGATGGTGGTGACAGCGGGCTTGACATCGGCGTCATAGCTGTCGTCGATGGCCAAGGTGCCGTCCACGATGGAGGCGTACATGGAATCGTACTGCTCCTGGGTGAACTTGGTGAACTTGGAGGTGCTCATCGGCAGACCGACGCAGTTCTCGGCAGCGCCGAGCTTGGTCTCCTTGCCGGAGTAGGTCTCGCTGAACTTCCAGCCGTTGTTCAGGGCATCGGTCAGAGCCTCGTTCACGGACTCAGCCAGGCCCTTCATAGCGGAGGTGACGACCGTGTCGAACTGGCCGGACTGGTCAACGTCAACGCCGATCATCTTGCCGCCGTTGGCCTGCGCAGCAGCGTCGCAGCTCTGGCAGACGGGACCGCCGCAGGCAAAGACGACCTCGGTACCCTCGGAGTACCAGCCGTCCATCTTGTTCTTGACCTCATCGGTAGCTGCGAAGCCGCCAGAGTACCAGTACTTGATGTTGACATCCGTAGCGCCGATCTCCTTGGCAGCGGCGTCAGCGCCCTGCACGAAGCCGTAGCCGTAGCGGATAACTGCGGGGACAGCCATGCCGCCCAGGAAGCCCAGCTCCTTGTAGCCGTCATAGACAGCGGCATAACCGGCCAGGTAGCCGGCCTGCTCCTCTTTATAGGTGATCAGAGCGGTGTTGGCGGTGGGAGCCTTGTCGCCCAGGTCGCTGGCGGAAACGTCCAGAGCCAGGAACTGCACGTCAGGGTACTTCTCCTGAGCCTCGGCGATGGCATTGCCGAACAGGTAGCCAGCGACGACGATGGACTTAGCACCGTCGTTGACAGCGTTGTCCATCTGCTCCAGACGGGCGGCATCGGAGTCCTCGGTGGGACGGTAGTAGTTGGCGTTCAGGCTGTTTGCAGAGCAGAAATCCTGCACGCCCTGCCAGGTGTACTGGTTGAAGGACTGGTCATCGATGTTGCCGACGTCGGTAACAAAGGCGACATCGGTCTTGCTGCCGGAGGTGGAAGCGGCAGCCTCAGAGGTAGCCTCCGTCGTGGTGCTCGTGGCGGTGCTGGCGGAAGAACCGCCGCAGGCAGCCAGAGAGAGCGCCATGCTGGCAGCCATTACAAAAGCGAGAAACTTTTTCATGGTTTTGATCTCCTTAGGTTGTTTTCAATTGCGCAGCAGGGCGGTTCCCTGCCGCTTTGCTTTCAGTATACCGCATTTGCGCTGTTAATTCAATGACAAAACGGCGTAAAAAACATTACAAAAGCATAACAAAGCGCAGCCTCCCGCCTCTCTCGGTGAGGGAGGTGCCCCGCAGGGGCGGGACCCTCTCACAGAGGGGGCCAAGTGGGGGGTTACAGCAGGCGATTCACCGTGACGTTCGGGGTTTCCGGCAGCGTATCCAGATCCGAGTAGGCATCCATCTTCAGGACGCTGGTGCGCAGATCCTCATACAGCGTGCGGTAGTCGTCCTGCGTGAAGCTGTCAAACCGCCAGGGCGCTCCGGCCACCAGCGCGACTTCGCCGTTCGTGAAGCCGGCCTTCTCGGTCTGGCCGCCGGTCTGGCCATTCCAGGTGCCCGCCGCAAAGAAGGTGTACAGCTGACGCTGCACGGCAGCGTTGTAGCACTTGATGGCGCTGCCCAGCACGCGGTCCCCCAGCTCTGTGTTGTCGTAATCCGTCGTGATCGCCTTGCCGCCGGTCTGGTTGACGGCGTCGGACACACCCTCGTACAGGTTGCCGCCGCTGACCATAATAAGCGACGTACCGTTATTATACCAGTCGATCATCCGCTGGGTAATGGCGTCGTTATTCTCATAGGTATCGGTGAACCAGGTCTGCAGGGTGACATACTCGCCCTGCAGCTCGGCAGCGGCCTCCGCGCCCTGCAGAAAGCCGGTGCAGTACCGCACAATGCCCGGTATCTCCCGCGCGCCGATGAAGCCGAGCGTGGTGTAGCCATCGGTCACAGCGGCGTACCCGGCCAGATACCCGGCTTGTTCCTCCTGAAAGAGGACGCAATGGACAAGGCTGGCCGTATTGTAAGCGCTATAGTCGTCGCTGTGGGGCTCGCTGTCAAACAGCAGGTAGTGGACATCAGGGTAGTTTTCCTGCACGCGGTAGAGCGCCGCGCCCATGGTGTCGCCGCGGCAGACCACGAGCTTTGCGCCGCTCTCGGCGGCAGCGCGCAGGGCGGCCTCGGCCTCGTCTGCGGTGTTGCCCGCGGCAGTCTGGGCGTCGGCGGTATAGCCGTACGTGTTGGCGAACGTCTGTATGCCCTGCCACAGCATGGCATCCTCGCCGGATTCCGTGCCGCCGGGGCCGGTCACCAGCACGACGGACTCTCCGCCGGGCAGTGTGGCTGCCGGGTCATCGGGCTGGTAGACAAAGGTCGCGTCGTTCGTCGGAGCGGTTACAGTGTGCTGCTCCTGCGCAGTGCTGGCAGCCTCCGTATCCTTGCAGGCGGTCAGCCCTGCCAGCAGCGCCAGCGTCAGAAGCAGTGCTAAGAATTTCTTCATGTGGTAAGGGAACTCCTTTGGTTTTCTGAAAAAGCCTCCCCTTGAGGGGAGGTGGCCCCGCAGGGCCGGAGGGGTGGGCGGGAGACTCCGCGTAAATCGTGCGGCACCCAGCCACCCCTCACCCGCTGCGGCGGGAGCTCCCCTCAAGGGGAGCCAAAGAAAGTAATTTTACTCCAGATTTGCCGGGCCGAAGCCGTAGGGCAGCAGGTCGCCGAGGGTCGTGACGATGTAATCGGCCTCACTTCTGGCCATGATGACGGTCAATTCGGGGCCGCCGAACTCATAGAGCGCCTGACGGCAGACACCGCACGGGCCGGTGACGAGGGTGTTCGTCTCCCCCACCTTGCTGCCGACGATGGCGATGGCGTCAAACTCGCGCACACCCTCGCTGACGGCCTTGAACAGAGCCGTGCGCTCGGCGCAGTTCGTGGGGGTGTAGCTCGCGTTCTCAATATTGCAGCCCCGGAACACCTGTCCGCTTTTGCCGCGCAGCGCCGCGCCCACGTGGAAGCGGGAGTACGGTACATAGGCGAACTTCTGCGCGGCGAACGCCTCGCGGATGAGCGCCTGAATCTCAGCCTTTTCCATGCTCACTTCTCCAGAAATGCGTCAACGCCCAGCGCGACCTTCATCATGGCGGTGAAGCTGGTCTGGCGCTGCTCGGCAGTCGTGATTTCCGGCGAAACAAAGCTGTCGGAGATCGTCAACAGGCAGGCGGCGCGCTTGCCCAGGACCCTGGCGTTGTGGAACAGTGCAAAGCTCTCCATCTCGACGGCCAGGCAGCCCTTTTCGTCGCGCAGTTTTTCCCAGTAGGTCGGCTTCTCGTCGCTGGGCTGGCGGTAGAACACGTCGGAGGAATGGATGTTGCCCTCGATCAGCGGAATGCCAGCAGCCTTGGCGCTGGCGCGCAGGGCATCGTTCAGCGCGACGCTCGGCGTCTGGATGTCGTCGGTGTCGCCGCTCTGGGTCACAGCGTAGTTGCTCTCGGAGTAGGCACCCGTTGCCAGCACCACGTCAAACAGTTTTGCCTTGTCGGTGTAGGAGCCGGCGGAGCCGATGCGGATGATGTTCTCGACGCCGTACTGGGTGTACAGCTCGTAGGAATAGATGCCGATGGACGGCATGCCCATGCCGCTGCCCATCACGCTGATGGGGCGGCCCTGATAGGTGCCGGTGTAGCCGTACATGCCGCGGACGTCGGTGACAAGGCGCGGGTCTTCGAGGAAGGTCTCGGCAATGAATTTGGCGCGCAGCGGGTCGCCGGGCATCAGGACGGTCTTGACGAAATCGCCGTTTTCGGCGCGGTTATGCGGGGTAGACATAAAAGCACTCTCCTTTATTTTGTAATATTGGTAGATACAGTATACCACACTTTCGCCGTTTGTGGTAAACTAAAAGCAAGAAATTTTGTGAAAGAGGCATTTTATCATGCAGATACCCCATCACTGCACCCTTTGCCCCCGGGCCTGCGGGGCGGACCGCGCCGCAGGGCAGCGCGGCTTTTGCGGGGCAGACAACACCCTGCGCGTGGCCCGCGCCGCCCTGCACCACTGGGAGGAGCCGTGCCTGAGCGGCGACCCGAACGCCGAAACCGGGAGCGGCACGGTGTTTTTCAGCGGCTGCACGCTGAAATGCTGCTATTGCCAGAATTACCCGATCAGTCAGGGCGAGGTCGGCAAGGCGATTTCTGTGGAGCGGCTGACCGAGATTTTTATGAATTTGCAGAACGACGGGGCGAAAAACATAAACCTCATCACGGCATCGCAGTATCTGCCGTGGGTCACTGCCGCGCTGGATGCCGCGCGGGCGCAGGGCTTTTCCCTGCCCGTCGTCTACAACACGGGCGGGTATGAGACGGTGGACGCCGTCAGGGCGCTGGCCGGGTATGTGGACATCTGGCTGGCGGATTACAAGTACGCGGACGGTGCGCTGGCAGCGGAGCTTTCCGCCGCGCGGGACTACCCTGCCGTGGCGGACGCAGCGCTGCGGCAGATGCTTTTGCAGACCGGCGCACCGGTGTACGACGCGGACGGGTATTTGCAGAAGGGCGTCATTGTGCGGCATCTGGCCCTGCCCGGCCACGTGGCAGACAGCAAGGCCGTGCTGCGGCGGCTGGCAGCGCTGCGGGAGGAAACGGGCGTAGAATTTATCCCCAGCTTAATGAGCCAGTTTACTCCCTTTTATAAGGCGGCAAAGCACGGCCTCGGGCGGCGCATCACGACCTATGAGTATCGGCAGGTCATCGACGAGGCCGTGCGGCTGGGGCTGACCGACGGGTATATGCAGGAAAAGAGCAGTGCCCGGGAGGAGTATACACCGCCGTTTGATTTGGAGGGAGTGTAAGCTCACCCAAAAGCCTCCTCCGCTTGCGGGGGAGGTGGCCCGAAGGGCCGGAGGGAGGGTGGCCGCAGGCTGCCGCTCCCCCACCGCCTGCGGGCGGAGCCCCCTCGCAAGCGAAGGGGCCTTAGGAATTGTGAGGTTCTTCATGTTATTTTCCGTTTTCTATCTTTCCCTGTTTCTCTCCGTCGGTCTGCTGTCGGCCCGGCGGGCGGTGCCGGACGGGTCGGCTGCGGTGATCGTGCCGCTGGGCTGCGGGTTCGGCGTGTCGCTGCTGGCCGTGCTGCCTGCACTGTTTGCGGTGGTACTGGGCTTTACACTGACCGCCGTCGCGCTGGCGGCAGTGGTCGCGGCGGGCATCGGGGCAGCGCTTTTGTACCGCGGCACGCGGCTGCACGGCATGGCGAAGGACCCCGACAGCGGGGCCCTGTGGGCCTGCCTGCTGCCGGTAGTGCTCATCACGCTGTATCTGCTGCACACCCACGTTCTGCATCTGGTGGACGGCGCGTACCACACGGGCCAGAGCTGCTACGGCGATATGCCGATGCACCTCGGGTTCATCAAATATATCGCGCAGAGCGGTGAATTTCTGCCCCGCTATCCCCTGCTGGGCGGCACGCACCGGTTCGGCTATCCGTTTTTGTGCGAGACGGTCTCCAGCGTTTTTGTGGTGCTGGGGGCCGACCTGCGCACGGCGTATCTGCTGCCGATGCTGCCCGCGTTTTTGTCGGTGTACGGCATGTTCTGGCAGCTGGCACGGCGCGTGACCGACAGCATCGGCAAGGCGTGTCTGGCGTTTTACCTGTTTTTTATGGGCAGCGGGCTTGGGTTCGTGTACTTTCTCGGCTCTGCCGACAGCTTTGCGGGCATTTTCACAGGGTTTTACACAACGCCGACGAATTTTGTGGAGAAAAACATCGAGTGGGTCAATCCGATTGTGGATCTGCTTATCCCCCAGCGGGCGACGCTATTCGGTTGGTGCGTGCTGCTGCCCGCCGTCTATCTTCTGTGGCGGTTCTGCTATGAGGGCGAGCGCCGCCTCTGGCCGTGGCTGGCCGCGCTGGTGCTGCCCCTGCCGCTGCTGCACACCCACAGTGCGCTGGCGCTCGTGCTGCTCTGCCTCGTCGGCGGCGTCTACACACTGGCGCAGGGCCCGCGGCGAAAGACGCTGCTGCCCTGGCTGGGGCTGGCGGCGGTCTGCGGCGCGGCGTGGCTGTGCCAGATGCTGCCGACGGTGCTGGCGCAGAGCCTCGACGGCCAGCACATGCTGCGGCTGCACTTCAACTGGATCAACGGCCAGGACGACGGCACGCTGAAGGACAACTATTTCTGGTTCTACATCAAAAACATCGGCCTTGTGTATCTTTTACTGATCCCTGCGTTTCTCCGCGCCAAGCCAAAGCAGCGGTGGCTGTACGGCGGCGGGCTGGCGATCCTGGCGCTGGCGGAGTTCGTCGTGTTCCAGCCGAACAATTACGACAACAACAAGCTGCTCTATGTCTGGCATATTCTGGGCTGCATTTTGGCTGCACAGCTGCTTGTGGATATTTTTGCAGAGGTGCGCGCCCTGCCCTGGCGGGCGCTGGGGCTGGCGGCATGCTGCTTTGCGGGCATGTTCGGCAGTGTGCTGACCGTAGGCCGCGAGGCGCTCAGCGACTACCGGCAGTGGAGCGCGGACGATATGGCGCTGGCGGATCACATCGACGAAAACGCCGGGAGCGACGCGCTGTTTTTGACGAGTGACAGCCATTTAACACCGGTGTTTGCGCTGGCCGGGCGGCGGATACTCTGCGGGTCGGGCAGCTATGTCTACTACCACGGCATGGACTATTCTGCCGAGTACAACGCCATGCGGGCGCTGTATGAGACGCCGGACGAGGACACGCTGGCCGCGTGGGACATCGGGTACGCCGTGTTTGACAGCAGTGTGTACGCGAAATTTGCGGCGGATGAGAGCTGGTATGCGGCAAGGTATGACGTATGGTATGAAAATGCGGCGTGCCACGTGTATAAGATAAAGTAGCATACTCCCGCCCTCCTTCACATAGGATTTGACAGGAAATTCTATGCGAGGAGGTCAGGCTATGAAGGGCGACCCTGAGGAGCGCGCCGCGGCGGTGGGACGGTATATTGTGGAAAGCGGTGCTACCGTGCGCGCGGCGGCTGCCGTATTCGGCGTGAGCAAATCCACGATCTGGAAGGACCAGCACCGCCTGCGCCGCCAGAACCCGGGCCTTTGGGCCGAGGTGCAGGCCGTCGTACAGAAGAACAAGGCCGAGCGTCATCTGCGCGGCGGCGAGGCCACACGGCGCAAATATTTGCATACAGCATCTTGCGCGGCGCACGGCGGCACAGTATAATAGAGTAAAAAAATAAAGGACGGTGTACCTATGAAACGTCAGGATTACATCAGCTGGGATGAATACTTTATGGGCATTGCCCTGCTCTCGGCCATGCGGTCCAAAGACAACAACAGCCAGGTCGGTGCCTGCATCGTCAGCCCGGAAAACAAAATTCTGTCCTTGGGCTACAACGGCATGCCCATCGGCTGCAATGACGACGATATGCCTTGGGAGCGCGAAGGCAGCGACCTTGACACAAAATATATGTATGTCTGCCACTCGGAGCTGAACGCTATCCTGAACAGCCCGAACCATGATCTGCGCGGCTCCCGGATGTATGTGACGCTTTTCCCCTGCAATGAATGTGCCAAAGCCATCATCCAGAGCGGCATCAAAGAACTGATCTATCTATCGGACAAATACCACGACACCCATGCCAGCATCGCCAGCCGCCGCATGTTCAACATGACCGGCGTCAAATACCGCGCGTATCAGCCGACGGGGCGTGAGATCAAATTGGATGTATAAGGAGCTATGGACATGAAAACCATCATTATCGGCATCGCGGGCGGCACCGGCAGCGGCAAGACCACCCTGACCGAAAAGCTGCGGGACCATTTTGGTGCGAACGAGGTCAGCGTTCTCAACCACGACAGCTACTACAAGCGCCACGACGAGCTGCCCTACGAGGAGCGCTGCAAGCTCAACTATGACCACCCGGACAGCTTTGACACGCCGCTGATGGTCGCCCACCTGCGGGAGCTGCGCGCAGGTCACCCCGTACAGGTGCCGGTCTACGACTACACCATCCACAACCGCAGCGACAAGACCGTGACCGTGCAGCCCGCGCCGGTCATTATTGTGGAGGGGATCCTGATTTTTGACTCCCCCGAGCTGTGCGACTTAATGGACATGAAGGTCTTTGTGGACACCGACGCCGATGTGCGCATCCTGCGCCGCATCGTCCGCGACGTCAAGGAGCGCGGGCGCACGCTGGACAGCGTTGTCAACCAGTACCTGACCACTGTCAAACCGATGCACGAGCAGTTCGTCGAGCCGAGCAAGCGCAAGGCCGACCTGATCGTCCCTGAGGGCGGGCATAACCTGGTGGCGCTGGAGCTGCTGATCAAATGGGTGGATAATCACCTTCACGCAGTAGAGGCGGAATAAAAATAAATCCGGCGGACGCCTTTTGAAGTGACCCCAAAAAGTTAGACAATATTCTGAAGTAAAAATTGTTCAAGCAGC
>OLPC01002443.1_pt1 | contig 13888 bp, 10 predicted proteins | sample 1672341 | NCBI WGS metagenome assembly OLPC01 (sample SAMEA3136673, study PRJEB25190) | human gut metagenome | reverse complement strand
CAGATACCCATACTCTTCTGAAGCCGGATAATCCTCGTATCGCCTTGCCCAGGTTGTTGTCAGTTTACCGCCCGGCACTTCTTTTCCCAGAAGTACATCAGCCAGGGCATCTCCTCCCTCCTGACCAAGCTGAGAAATATTTAAGATTCCTTTTATATTGTCTGTCTGTTCCAGAATATCTGTCAGCTCCACAGGACCACCTGCATTAAGAATAAGGATCACAGGTTTGTTCATTTCTGCAAGATAACGTAAATCTTCCTCTTCTCTCTCGCTTAAATAGTAATCTCCCTTTACTTTGCGGCGGTCTTTTCCTTCTCCTGAAATACGACTGATCACATAAATCACCACATCTGCTTCACAGATATCTTCCTCTACCACCTTACGTCCCAGCGGCATTGCAAAAGGATTCTCTGCATAGGCATCAAAAGGATTATCTACTTTCTTAGCTTCTTCCAGAACTTTTTCTTTCCACGCCTCTCTCGCCTGCTCATAGCGATTGTGATAATCGCTGATCCAGTCTTCGCTTACAATTTTTACTCCTGCTTCTTTCAGTCCCTGATAAATAGAAATATTCTTTCTGTTGTTAACATCTCCAGAACCAATTCCACCCTTTACGGTTTTCTCTGCTCCATACCCAAGAAGTGCAGCAGCTGTATCTTTCTTTAATGGAAGGATTCCTTCATTTTTCAGCAGAACAATGCCTTCTGACGCCGCTTTTCTGGCAAGCTTTCCATGCATCAGTTCTCTCTCTGACGGCTGTTCTTCTCTAGTTCCACTGTAAATCCATTTCTTCATATAATTATACTCCTGTTTTTAATATTATAATTCTCATGAAAAGAACCTCCATAGCATTCTCTCTATGGGGGTTCTTAATTCTCATTATTCTTTTACACCACCAAGTGTTACACCTGCAATAATGTATTTGGATAAAAGCAGATATACAATAATGATTGGCACGATCGCAACAGTGATCATCATGTAAATTTTACCCATATCAAAGTTCATATAATCAGCACCACGCAGAGTTGCGATCAGGATCGGCACTGTCATTTTGCTCTTTGACTGAATGATCAGGGCAGGAACGAAGTAATTGTTCCAGGATCCTACGAAAGTAAAGATTGCCTGTACTGCTACTGCCGGTTTCATGATCGGAAGTACAATACTGTTAAAGGTTCTGAATTCTCCGGAGCCATCAATTCTTGCCGCTTCCACAAGGGATAAAGGAAGGGAAGACTGAAGGTAACTGTACATAAAGTAAAAGACTGCCGGAGATGCAATGGATGGAATGATCAGCGGAAGTAAAGAGTCATACATTCCCATCTTTGTGATCAGTCGTAAAAATCCCATTGCTGTTACCTGTGTAGGCATAACAAGAATTGCCATAATAAAGGTAAAAGCTGCTTTCTTCATTTTAAAATCATAAGCATATAGACCATAAGCTGTCAAAGAAGAAAAATATGTACAAAGTGCAGCACTGCAGGAAGATACAACAACACTGTTAAGAATACCGCGGAACATCGGGAAACTTCCGTCATTTGCCACATTCTTCAGATTCTCAAGAAAATATTTTCCGGGAAGTGCTGAAAATCCTTTCTGCAGATCCGCATGGGAACGTGTTGCATTTACAATCAGAATGTAAAAGAAAAACAGACACAGGAAGGATAAAAAGATCAGCACAAGATGAACAAAAATACTGCGCACACGACCTGATGTATTTGATTTCATAGTTTATCTCCTCCTTCTTTCTTCTTTTGCTTTTTTCTTTGCAGCTTTCTTGGAACCATCCGGGTCTGTGTCATTTGTCATCTTATATACAATCATACATAAAATACCGCTGACAATAAACAGATATACGGACAGTGCACCTGCCATACCATAGTTCTTGCTCTTTAAGTGGCTGTTCAGGAACATGATCAGAGTCATAGATGTACGGTCTGGATTTCCCTGTCCATTCGTAAGAATCTGAGGAACATCGAACATCTGAAGACCACCGATGATAGATGTGATCAGTGTATAAGCAAGGATCGGACGGATCAGCGGCAGTGTGATATAGAAAAATCTCTTGATACTGTTACAGCCATCCAGTTCAGATGCTTCAAAAATATCCATACTGATACCCATAACAGCAGCCATCAGCATAATTGTTGTATTACCAAACCACATCAGGAAGTTCATAAATCCGACCAGAGATCTGGTTCCGATTACAGAACCCAGGAAATCTATCGGGTTTTTAACCCATCCCAGAGACATCAGAATAGAGTTAATCGGTCCGTTGGTAGAGAACATGGTAAAGAACAATAATGCAAATGCAGAAGCCATGATCAGGTTAGGAAGATAAATAACAACCTTGAAAAACTGCTGTCCATGGATCTTCAGACGCGCATCTGTAAACCAGCATGCCAGAACCAGTGCGATCACGATCTGCGGTACAAATCCGATTACCCACAGAATCAGTGTATTAGCACTGTATTTGAACATATCTGACTTCAACAGACTCAGATAGTTTGCCATTCCAATAAAATTCGGTCCGATTTCTTTAATTCCTGAACGATAATATTCATAGAAACTATAACGTACAGTATCTACCAGCGGAATCAAAGAAAAGATTAAAAAAGTTATAAAAAATGGAAGGATAAAGATGTATCCCCATTTTGCATAGCTGATGCTTTTCTTTTTTTTCATAGTTCAGCATTCCTTCCTTTACATATTAGTGCCAGACACACATCGCGTTCATGCGTGTCTGGCAAATACAAATGCATCTGTACAGGTTATTTACACCTGAAACTTTTTAACTGTCAATTCAAAAGCGTTTATTATTCAGCCCAGTTAACTTCCTGGATTTCCGGATAACGTTCTTTGATTGCTGTTTCAAAGTTTGATTTTGCTTTGTCATAGTCTACCTGACCCTGGAAGTAATCGCTGAAAGCGTTCTGGATCAGTTCTACACATCCCTGGTCATAAGCAGAAAGTGGTGCGATCTTGATGTTCTCTGCAACCGGTGCGAAATATGTAAATGGATTCTGTCCGCCAAGGAAGTCAGATGCGAAAGTATCATCTGTTGCAACTTCCTGCATACCACTCTTTGTATTTGTAAAGTCAGAATAATCTTTGGAAATCTTTAATAAATTGTCCTTATTTCCTGTCAGTGCAAGAATGATATCTTTTGCATGTTCCGGATTATCTGTTCCTGTTGCTGCATGGATGTAAGAACCGCCCCAATTGTATTCCTGTGGTGGATTTGTAACAGCCCATTCTCCGTCTTCTCCATCCCAGTTTGGTTTCAATGTAAAGTCAATTCCCCATGCCGGGAAGAGGAATGCAAATACTTTGGATTCAGATCCCATAGCTTTGTTCCAGTCATCATTCCACTGACCTTTTACAGTTTTGTTCAGGTATCCTGCATCCAGCCATTCTTTGGAATCTTTGATCCAGTTCATTACCTGCTGGTCTACATTAACAGTTGTTGCACCGTCTTCTACCCATGGCTGGGAAATGCTGTTTCCATACAGTCTGAATGTATCAGCATAAGAAGCAAATGTGTAATATCCTTTTGCTTTCAGTTCTTCAGCTGTAGCTTTTGCTGTATCCCAGTCTTTCATTTTCTTGCCTACTTCTTCAGGATCGTCGGTTCCGAACACATCTTTGGCAATATCACGACGATATACAAGAAGTCCAGGGCAGCACTGCCATGTAGATCCTCTCTGTACTCCATCTGCATCAGATGCAGTTGTTTTTGTAAAGTCATACTGATCTGCAAGATCTTTGTCAGGATCAATTCCAAGATCTGTCAGAGGCATTGCCACATCCGCTGCTGCATCTGTATATTTGTATACATAATCTGTTTCTGATAAGAAGATATCTACCTTATCATCTGCTGATGCATCAGCCTGATTCATAAGAGCTTCATCAAGTTTCTGCTGATAAACACCATCCTGATTTGGATTTATGATCCAGTGAATTTCTGTTCCATCGTTTAATGTTGTTACTGTTCCGTCTTTGGATGTTTCTTTTACTTCAGGATATACTGCTTCCAGACGCTGACGGAATTCATCATTCCAGGAATAAATATTGATTACTTTTCCTTCTTCATCTGCATGTACGATTGTAGCGGTTCCGCCCATTGTACCTGCAATTACGGATGCTGTAAGTAAAACAGCTAATGCTTTCTTTTTCATTAAAAAAGCCCTCCTTTTTCTTTTTTTCTCTTTGTGAGTTTCTTGCCTCACCTGATGTATCAGATTATAGCTTAAGCTGCTTTTCGGGTATATTATAATTTCCACCAAAATGTCAGATTCATGACCTCATTGTGTTCTTTTTATATACAGACAGATTTTGTCATTTAATAAGGAAATCTTTCCTAAAATCATAATCTTTCTGTTTTTTTATTAGTATTTTTGTATAAAAAGTACCATTTTTCTATAAATCAGCCAGATGAATATTCGCAATCTGATTCATTACCTGCTCATATATTTTTCTGAAATTGTGTTATTTTATGTCATGATTCTGATACTTACTTCATGTTTCTTATTTCCGAAAGATCTCAGTTCCGATATAATTTCCATACAATATTTATGGAAGGAGAAAAATGTTGAAACATATTAAGTTTATTGATAATCATGGAAGCTTTTGTGTGAACAGACCGGAAAATACCAGTTATCTTTATTTTCCTCTTGCATCAGAAGCAGGTCTGAAAAGTTCCGTCACACCAGTGCTTGGAGGTGACAGCAAAATTGATCAGGATACCTTCCTGCTGGAACCGGTCAGTTCCGAAAATCTTCATAACAATCGTTCTTCCAGAAATTTCTGGATCGTAAAAGAAGGACACATTCCTTATTCAGTAACAGGTTCCTCTGCTCAGCAGGAAGCCGACCGTTTTACTGACAGGCAGGAAGACAGTGAACTAACCGCCGGATTCATGTGGCAGACTTTGAAAAGGACTTCCAGAGAACTTGGGCTCATCTCCACAGTTACTTCTTTTATCCCCAAAAGTGATAATGTGGAGATTATGTATGTGACGGTTGAAAACCAGACAGATACTGTACAGAAATTTACTGCATATGGTGCAATTCCTGTTTACGGAAGAAGTGCGGATAACATTCGTGATCATCGAAATGTCACTTCCATGCTCCATCGTATCGAGACAACAGAACATGGAATCAACGTCTGCCCCACCATGTCATTTGACGAGCGGGGACATCAGCCAAATCATAAAATCTATTATGTAAATGGCTGTTCCGGAAAGGGAGAAAATCCGATTTCCTATTATCCGACTGTAGAAGATTTTATCGGAGAAGGTGGTACCTATACACATCCACGCACAGTATATGAAGGATATAAAGGAGTTCCCGCACACAGTCTGGCAGCAGGAAAGGAAGCAATGGGTGCTTTCTGTTTCTCATCTTTCACACTGGCTCCCGGTGAAAAAACAGACTTTATTTTATTATCAGGTATTGCCGACAGTAAAGAAGAAATTGAAAATATTTTTGAAAAATACAATACTTCCGATAAAGTAAAAAATGCACTGGAAGAAACCAGAATTTACTGGAAAAAACAGGTAAACGTTGACTTCCACACACAGGATCCTGACTTTGACAGTTATATGAAATGGGTAAGTTTCCAGCCATTCCTGCGCCGTTTATTTGGCTGTTCTTTCCTTCCTCATCATGATTACGGACGTGGTGGACGCGGATGGCGTGATCTGTGGCAGGATTGTCTTTCTCTTCTGCTGATGAATCCTCAGAATGTAGGTGCCATGATTGAAAAGAATTATGGCGGCGTACGTATTGATGGTACAAATGCTACTATTATCGGAGACGGTGACGGCAATTTTATCGCTGACAGAAACGGAATCGCACGTGTATGGATGGATCATGCACTCTGGCCGCTAATCACGACCAGTCTTTATATTAATCAGACCGGAGATATAGAGATCCTTAAGAAACAGGTTCCTTATTTTAAAGATGCACAAACCATGCGCGGCACAGAAATTGATACTCTCTGGAATGACGCATATGGAAATAAACAGCGCACCGAAGACGGTCAGGTATATACCGGAAGTGTTCTGGAGCACATTCTGATCCAGCAGCTTGCCGCTTTTTATGATGTAGGTGTTCATAATATTTACCGTCTCCGCGGAGCTGACTGGAACGATGCCCTGGATATGGCAGCAGAAAATGGTGAAAGTGTTGCCTTTACCTGTGCTTATGCGGGCAATCTCCATACTCTTGCTTCCATATTACGCCTTATGGAATCTGCAGGCGAAACCAGTATCCCGCTGTCAGAGGAAATTGAAATCCTGCTGAACGACCAGACAGATATGTTTGACAGTGTATCTGAAAAGAAAAAGGTTCTTACTGAATATGCCAAAAGCTGCAGGCATAACCTGAGCGGCAGAAAGAAAAACTTCTCTCTCTCCACACTTGCTGCCAACCTGATCCAGAAATCCAACTGGCTGACAAATCATATCCGTTCACAGGAATGGATTGATGGCAAAGACAACGAAGAAGGATGGTATAACAGCTATTACGATAATCATGGAGAGGCAGTGGAAGGTTTCCACCATGAACAGGTGCGTATGATGCTCACGGGCCAGGTTTTCTCTATTATGGGAAATGTTGCCACTGATGCGCAGATCAGAAAAATCGTAAAAAGCGCAGATCATTATCTTTACAGAAAAGAAATTGGCGGTTACCGCCTGAACACAGATTTTCAGGAACTGAAGTTTGATATGGGACGTATGTTCGGTTTCGCTTATGGCGAAAAAGAAAACGGTGCTGTTTTCTCTCATATGGCAGTTATGTATGCAAATGCCTTATATCAGAGAGGCTTTGCAAAAGAAGGCTGGAAAGCATTGCGTTCTCTGTCTGATACAGCTCTCGACTTTGATACCAGCCATATTTACCCGGGAATTCCTGAATATTTCCGTTCAGACGGACGTGGCATGTATCATTATCTGACAGGTGCTGCAAGCTGGTATCTTTTTACCATGATCACAGAGGTCTTTGGTGTCCGTGGAGTTTTCGGAAACCTTTTGATTCATCCAAAACTTCTGGCAGAACAGTTCGATGAAGCAGGAACTGCTTCTGTCTCTGTTACTTTTGCAGGAAAACAGTTCCATGTTACCTACCGAAACACAGACAGAAAAGATTATGGTTCTTATCATATCGCCGCTGCGGACTGCGACAAAACAGCAATAGAAATCGTAGAAGATTCCCATATTATGATCTCCAGAGAATTTATTAACAACCTCTCTTCTGATCTTCATGAAATTACAGTAACACTTGCCTGAAAACAATAGCTGCTCAGCCTCCATAAAAGCAGTCGACAGGCAGTTATAAATATTGTTCTAACAGAAAGGATTTACTATATGAAATACGGATATTTTGACAATGAAAACCGAGAATACGTGATTACTAATCCGGCAACACCTGCACCATGGGTAAACTATCTGGGTTCCCCGGAGTACGGTGCAATCATTTCCAATAATGCAGGGGGCTACAGTTTTGCAAAATCCGGTGCAAACGGACGTATCCTGCGCTATGTTTTTAATAACTTTGACCAGCCGGGACGTTACATTTACATTCGCGATGACAGATCATCAGACTTCTGGTCTGCATCCTGGCAGCCTGTAGGCAAAGATCTGGCTCAGTATAAGAGCGAATGCCGTCACGGAATCGGTTATACAAAAATTTCTGCCGACTACAGCGATATTCACTCAGAAGCCCTTTACTATGTTCCTCTTGGAAAAAGTTATGAAGTATGGGCATTATCTGTGACCAATCATTCTGATCACGAAAGGAACCTGACTCTCAGCGGATATGCAGAGTTTACCAACCACAGCAATTACGAACAGGATCAGGTTAATTTACAGTACTCTCTTTTTATTTCTCGTACACTGTTCGAAGGAAACAGAATTACTCAGCAGATTCATGGAAATCTTGATGCAATTCCTGAAAATGAGAATGTAGATGAGAAAAATGTGACAGAACGTTTCTTTGGACTTGCAGGTGCTGAGGTTTCTTCTTACTGTGGGGACAAAAATGAATTTCTCGGAAGTTACCATGGATATGGAAACCCTGAAGGTATTGTCTGTGGTGATCTTGGTGATAAGACAAGCTATAATGAAAACTCCTGTGGTGCTCTCTCCTGCAAAATAACTCTTAAAGCAGGTGAAACCAGAACAATTGCTTTTCTTCTTGGAATGAAACCGTCATCTGAAGCTGCTGAAGTAATCAGATGTTACGAAAATCCGGCTCCAACTGTAGCAGAAGAACTGAAAGCATTAAAAGCTGACTGGAACAGTAAGCTTGATAATCTTAAAGTCAGCACTCCAAGTCCGGAATTTGATACTATGATTAATACCTGGAACGCATATAACTGTTTTATGACTTTCATCTGGTCCCGTGCAGCTTCCTTCATTTACTGTGGACTCAGAAATGGATACGGATACAGAGATACTGTACAGGATATTCAGGGAATCATCCATCTGGCACCGAAAATGGCACTGGAAAAGATTCGTTTCATGCTGTCTGCGCAGGTAAATAACGGTGGCGGACTCCCTCTTGTCAAGTTTACTCACACACCTGGAAAAGAAGATACTCCGGATGATGCTTCTTATGTACAGGAAACCGGCCATCCGGCTTACCGTGCAGATGATGCATTATGGCTTTTCCCAACTGTATATAAATATATTTCAGAAACCGGAAACACTGCTTTTCTTGATGAAGTGATTCCTTTTGCCAACAAAGAAGAAGCTACTGTATACGAGCATCTGAAACGTGCAGTTGCCTTCTCCCTTGATCACCTTGGACCGCACGGAATGCCTGCCGGACTTTATGCAGACTGGAATGACTGTCTCCGTCTGGGTGCAAACGGAGAATCTTCTTTTGTTGCTTTACAGTTCTATTATGCAATGACAATCCTGAAAATCTTTGCCGAATATAAAAAAGATACAGAATATGTACAGTATCTTGAAGAAACTCAGAAAGCATTTGGCGAAAAAGTTCAGGAACTGTGCTGGGATAACGACCGCTTCGTACGTGGTTATACAGAATCAGGAGAAAGAATCGGTGAAGCTGCTGCTCCTGAAGCAAATATGTGGCTGAATCCTCAGAGCTGGGCTGTCATCAGTGGTCTTGCCAGCCCTGAACAGGGAGACGCTGCACTGAACAATGTATACGAACGTCTAAACACAAAATATGGTGCGATCCTTATGGATCCGCCTTATCATGCGCATGCTTTCGATGGTGCACTGGCAGTTATCTATAATCAGGGTACCAAAGAAAACTCCGGTATTTTCTCCCAATCCCAGGGCTGGCTGATTCTTGCTGAAGCACTCCGCGGTCATGGAGAACGTGCTTTTACCTATTTTATGGAAAATTCTCCTGCTGCGCAGAATGACTGTGCCGAAATCCGTCGTCTTGAACCATACTGCTATGGTCAGTTTACAGAGGGAAAAGCAAGCAAACACTTTGGACGCTCTCATGTTCACTGGCTGACAGGAACTGCTTCTACTGTAATGGTAGGATGTGTGGAAGGTATCCTCGGACTTCGCCCTGATCTTGAAGGACTTCGACTGTCTCCTTCTGTGCCAAAAAGCTGGAAACACTTTGAGATTGAGAAAGTTTTCCGTGGAAAACAGCTTCATATCTCTGTAGAAAATCCAGACAAAAAAGAATCTGGCTGCTGCAGTCTGGTTCTTAACGGACAGAAATTAGCAGATAATTATATCCCTGAAAACCTTCTTCAGGATAAGAACGAAATCATATTAACTCTTTAATCCCCCGATATTACCAGATGAAAATAAGCGGCCGGCTTACAGAAAATTTATATTCCCTGTAAGCTAGCCGCCTGTTTTACTTATCTTAATATTTTGATTAATCCTGTTCTTTTTTCAGTTCCGACTCTGATGCGACACAAAGTTCTTTTTCTATATCCCAGTGTATCATATAATGTTCATCCCTGTATTTACCCGGTGTCATTCCCGTAACTTCCCGAAACTGCTGGATGAAATGACTCTGGGAAGAAAAGGAAAGACGGTTTGCAATCTCAATGATCGGATAATCACTGTACTGCAAAAGATTTTTCGCCATTTCTATCTTCTGTCTGCGGATATAGGCACTGACCGATATTCCTGTTTCTTTTTTAAATAATCTGGAGAGATAGCTCGCAGATACTCCAAGTGAATCTGCAAGATCTTCTATTGTAATTCGTTCTTTGATATGAGAATAAATGTATTCTTTACTTGCGTTGATATGTTTAGAATAAGTGTTGTCTCTGAAATATCTGCGCATTTTTTCAGTATAATCCATCACCATCTCATCATGAAGGCTCTGAACCTCTTCTACTGTATGAATGCCATCCAGCTTTTGAATATAAAAATCACTCAGCCGAAATGCCTGTTCCATTTCCATTCCATTCTGTTTACAGATTCTGGTTATCATTGCCGTAGTTATCACAAAATGATATTTCATATTTGTGACCGCATTTCTGGACAAGATTCCCACACCTTCACACTCTGTAAATCTCTCTTGCTCACAGTTTTTCTTTACCGCATCTATGTCACCACTTGCAACTGCACGATAGAATAAAAATTCTTCTGTTGGTTCTCTGTGCTCAATTTCATCAAACTCATCTTCTGCTTCAAAAAGAAGCCATTCATTCTGATAACTCATATGTTTCTCCTATGCCAATGCCAGCAAATCTTTTCCTTCTTTCAGTCTCTCATAAAACTGAACATAAAAATCCTGATTCTGGTCATAAGGTTTTATATAAAATCTGTTTACTACAAAGAGATTCAGATTTCTGATCAACTCTGAATCCTCGGTATTATATATTACTTCCTGCACATCCAGCAGAAAATAATGCCAGTCATTAACAAATTTCTCATAATTTTTCAGATCTGGTGTATCAATCCATTTCTTTACTTTTATCTTGCTTCGGTTTATTTTTGGACATTCATGAATCTGGAGAATATATTTAAATCCATTATTTTCGTAAAATCTTCCCAACGGAAATAATCTACAGAATCCCGGTCTTATGGCGTGGATACTGCAACGGCCCTGACTGTTAAGAAATACACACTGTTCTTTCTCTCCTGTCATCCGAAGATGCGGAAGAATATTGCCATCTGTCACTCCCAGTTCCAGACATTCCTGTAAAAGTTGCTCGACTGGTTTCTTTAACCCGATTGACAATCTGTGTACATCAAATGGGTCTAAAATCACTGAATCACCCATTCCCTTGCAACAGTCACAGCATCCTTCACAATCATGGCAGTCTGCTTTTACCATATCATTGGAATCATATAATTTTCCATCTGAAATTTCTTCCAGTGTCTGTTCTCTGCGCATAATTTATGCTTTTTCCTTTCACGCGAATAGCTATTTTATTTCTTTTCTCTCTATAGTCAATAAAGTAAAAATTCATACTCTATCGTTTATTGTTTTATAAGGAAAACAGTAAATTTAATTCAGTTAAAAGGCTTCCAGACCACTGACACCCCAGTCAGAGGCAAGGTCTTTCATTCCCTCCAGTACTTCCTCTCTGGAATATCCGTTGTCATCCAGGAAATCTCCATCCATATCATTCAGATACAGATAAAAGGTCAATGCTAATTCCAGATAATCTACATTCTCCTCTACCATACCCTCATACAATTCATTTTCCGCCTCATTAATTTTGCCTTCTTCTGCAAGTTTCATTACAGATGCAAAAAGCTTATCTGCATCCGTATAATCTGCTTCATTTTCAGGTAATGTATAATTTGGCTGCTGTTCATGAAGCAGAAGCTTCGCAATTAATCTTCCTACATCCTGAATATTTCTTATCATGTGATCATCCTGTACTGCCATGTCTGTTCCATCCTTTCACTTTTTGATTTATATATTTTCATATCTTTTAGACACGAAATTACACTCTGTTTAGTATCTATATCCTGTATGATATCATCAGTCTAATTTCAATCCTGCAAGTGCCTGCGCAAATGCGTTATTTACTGGTTCTTTTGCTTCTTTTTGCTGTTGTCTCATATATTTCCGGACATCGCGCTTATTAACTCCTGCACCTTCCTTTTCCCGTCTTGCCTGAAAAACGGAGAGTTTTTCTTTATATCCGCAAGCACAGATAAATGTCTCTTCTTTGCCCTTTACGTACATTTCCATACGTTTATGACATTTTGGACAGCGGGCATTGGTCGTTCTGGAAACTGTTTCTTTGTATCCACATTCTCTGTCCTGGCATACCAGCATCTTTGCATTCTTTCCATTCACTGCGAGAAGTTTCTTACCGCAGTTCGGACAGATTTTATTTGTGAGATTATCATGGCGGAACGTTCCCTGTCCGGTTTTAATCTCATCCACGATATCGCAGGTATAGTTTCTGATTTCTTTCAGGAATGTCTCCTGTTTCATTTTACCTTTTGCAATATTTCCAAGCTTCATCTCCCAGTCTGCTGTCAGCTCTGGTTTGCGAAGTTCCTCAGGTACCAATTCCAGAAGCTGTTTTGCTTTAGAAGTCAGATATATTTCTTTTCCTTTTTTCTCCATCATGAAACTGTTAAACAGCTTCTCAATGATATCAGCTCTCGTTGCAACAGTTCCAAGGCCACCGGTCTCACCGAGAGTCTTTACCGCTTTCGCATCATGGCTTTCCATAAAGCGTACCGGGTTCTCCATAGCCGCAAGCAGGGTTGCTTCTGTAAATCTTGCAGGTGGTTTTGTTTTTCCTGTATTTACAGACACATTCTCTATACGCAGTTTTTCGCCCTTTTTCATCTGCGGAAGTTTCTGATCTTTCAGCTTCTGAGAGTTGTCCGATATATCTGCGTCTTCCTCATCTGTGTCTGTGTCCGTATTTTCGTACACCTCTTTCCATCCTGCACTTTTTACAACTTTACCACTGGCGGCAAAGAGTTCTCCTGCTGCCAATCCTTCCATACTTACCTGTTCATAAATAAATGGCGGATAAAGTACACTTAAGAATCTGCGGACAACCATATCATAAATCTTACGTTCTTCATTTGTCATATGGTCAAGCTGCACAAACTGCTCCGTAGGGATAATTGCATGATGATCACTAACCTTTTTATCGTCCACAAAATTTCCATTGGCACGAATAGGCTGATTCAGAAATAGACCTGCCAGCTTTCTGTATGGACCGACTGCACACGCCTTCAGTCTTTCTTTGATCGTAGGCACAATGTCTTTACCAATATATCTGGAATCTGTTCTTGGGTAAGTAAGAACTTTATGATTCTCATACAGACGCTGCATGATGTTTAAGGTCTGTTTTGCTGAATACCCATATCTCTGATTTGCTTCCCTCTGTAACGTAGTCAGGTCATATAAGCCCGGAGCATATGTTTTCTTCTCTTTGCTGGTCACGGAAGAGATTTCCAGTGTATGATTACGGACTGCAGCGGAAATTTCTTCCACTCTCTCTTTATTAAAAGTTCTGAAACTTTTACTCTTCGGTTCTTTCCACGTCCAGGTAACATCTCCTGCTTTTACAGAAAGGCCATAATATTCTTTTGGTCTGAATGAACGGATCTCTTCCTCCCTTTTTGCAATCATGGCAAGTGTAGGAGTCTGCACACGTCCACAGGATAGCTGGGCATTATACTTACATGTCAGTGCCCTGGTTCCATTCATTCCCACAAGCCAGTCTGCTTCTGCCCTCGCTACTGCCGCTCTATACAGATTATCGTACTCATGTCCGTTTTTCAGATTTGTAAAGCCTTCTTTGATAGCTTTATCTGTAACTGAAGAAATCCACAGTCTGCGGATTGGTTTGTGGCAGTCTGATTTGTCAAGAATCCATCGTGCTACCAGTTCTCCTTCTCTTCCTGCATCTGTGGCTATGATAATATCTTTGATATCTTTCCTGTAAA
>OLPC01002440.1_pt1 | contig 13896 bp, 12 predicted proteins | sample 1672341 | NCBI WGS metagenome assembly OLPC01 (sample SAMEA3136673, study PRJEB25190) | human gut metagenome | reverse complement strand
TTTCCGGTGTATCTCGTTGCGACAGGAGGATGGGAAAAAATAAAAGGAATCTGGGAGCGAACACAATACAAAAAGAAAAATCAATGAAACAAACAGACCCTATCTGGAAAAAAGAAGCAATGCATATCTGGATGATTTTACGAGGAATGCAGGAAGCAATAATTATACAAAATTTGCGAGAGATGTCAACAGGTGGGGACAGCCGGGATGTCAGGGACAGCCATGGTGTGCGGTTTATCAATTCTGGAAGCTGGTAAAAATACTCGGGCTGAAAAAAGCTCTGCAGATCATGGGAGGCGGTTTTTATAACTGTCGAAGTGTGACGAAACATGCAAAAAACAATGGTACATGGAAAAAAACACCGAAAAAAGGCGCACTGGTCGTTTTTCGAAATGGAGCACATATAGGATCAATTATTAATTATAATGGAAGCTACATCTATACAAATGAGGGAAATACTTCAAGTTCAGCGGGTGTGGAAAGTTCAGTCATCAAGAAGTGACCATTGCTTCGGGAAGGTAATCTGGTTGATATCTGTGACACCATAAAAGCCTCAGATGGTTCAGAGTAGCATTATGTACGAATTGCCGGTAAGTATTATGGATTTGTTGCCACAAAATATATAAAGCGACAGTGAGATAGAGACACAGGGAAAGGCTATTGAGACAATTTTTTCAATAGCTTTTTCTTATGGAACCATATGTTTTTATAAATGTACAATCTGGAAAGTGGCAGTTATAATAACAGCATAAACAGTAACGAACGGCCGAATGATTACTGAAATTACAAAACGAAAAATTAGGAGGGGGTAGTAATGAGTCCATCAACAATTACGTTGCTGTTTCTCCTTTTTGCGGTAATCATGTTTGTACTTGAAAAGATTCCGCTTGGAGTTACATCAATGATCGTCTGTATAGGTCTCGTGGTAACCGGAGTACTTGATGTAAAAACAGCTTTTGCAGGATTCATCGACAGTAATGTCATCTTGTTTGTATCCATGTTCATCGTGGGTGGGGCTTTATTTGAAACTGGCATGGCAAACAAAATCGGAGGTATTGTAACAAAATTTGCAAAAACAGAAAGAATGCTGATCATCGCGATCATGGTAATCGTAGGTCTGATGAGTGGTGTATTATCCAACACAGGTACAGCAGCAGTTCTGATTCCGGTAGTTATCGGTATTGCAGCAAAATCCGGATACAAGAGATCCCGTCTTCTGATGCCTCTGGTATTTGCAGCAGCTATGGGCGGTAACCTTTCTCTGATAGGAGCTCCGGGTAACCTGATCGCACAGAGTGCACTTCAGGAAATTGACATGAAATTTGGTTTTTTCGAATATGCAATCGTAGGTATTCCAATCCTGGTTGCAGGAATTCTCTTCTATGCAACAGTTGGTTATAAGCTTCTTCCGAATCATGATGTAAAGGATGAAGGAGCGTTTGACACAGAAAAAGATTTCAGCGGTGTTTCGGTATGGAAACAGTGGTTATCTCTGATAATCCTTGTGCTGACACTGCTGGCAATGATCTTCGAAGACAAAATCGGCGTTAAGTTATGTATTTCCGGTGGAATCGGAGCACTGCTTCTAATCCTCACAGGAGTTATTTCAGAGAAAGATGCACTGAAATCCATCGATCTCAAGACAATCTTTCTTTTTGGTGGTACGCTTTCCCTTGCAGCAGCACTTCAGGAAACAGGAGCCGGTGAACTGATTGCCAACAAAGTGATTGGAGCACTTGGTGCAAATCCATCTCCATACATACTGACATTTGTAGTATTTATTCTCTGCTGTATCCTGACGAATTTCATGTCAAACACAGCAACGACCGCTCTTATGGTTCCAATCTGTCTGTCCATCGCACAGGGAATGGGAGCTGACCCGAGAGCAGTACTGATGGCATGTGTAATCGGCGGTTCCTGTGCTTACGCAACACCGATCGGAATGCCGGCAAATACGATGGTAGTCGGAGCAGGCGGATACAAATTTATGGATTATGTAAAAGCAGGTTTTCCGCTTATCATTATAGCAACTATTGTAAGTATGATCATTCTTCCGATCGTATTCCCGTTCTTCCCGTGAGAAGCAGCGGCATGAAAGGAATTTGATACAATAAAAATAAGCTTAGTTTAATCTCAATTATATGAACCAGGAGGACAAAAAAATGGGTAAGAAAGAACAGGTAGAGCAGCTTACCACTTATATGGCGAACTTTGTTTCCTATATTGGTAAAGTACTGCCGGATGACATCAAAGCAAAGATCAATGAGCTTGCAGAGAAAGAGGACAGCCCACTTTCCAAAGTAATCTACCAGACAATGCAGAGAAATCAGGTCCTTGCAAAAGAACTCAACAGACCGAGCTGTCAGGACACCGGTGTATTACAGTTCTGGGTAAAATGTGGTACAAACTTTCCATTAATCGGGGAACTCGAAGCACTGCTCAAAGAAGCTGTTGTAAAAGCTACTTTCGAAGCACCTCTTCGTCATAACAGCGTAGAAACATTTGATGAGTACAATACCGGTAAAAACGTTGGTAAAGGAACTCCTACTGTATTCTGGGATATCGTTCCGGACAGTGATAAATGTGAGATTTATACATACATGGCCGGCGGCGGATGTACTCTTCCGGGAAAAGCTATGGTTCTGATGCCGGGTGAAGGTTATGAAGGCGTAACAAAATTTGTTATGGATGTTATGACCTCCTATGGCTTAAATGCTTGTCCGCCACTCCTTGTAGGTGTTGGTGTTGCAACATCCGTAGAAACTGCAGCACTGCTTTCAAAGAAAGCTCTTATGAGACCGCTTGGAAGCCACAACGAAAACGAGCGTGCTGCATCTATGGAAAAACTGCTTGAAGACGGTATCAATGCGATCGGCCTTGGACCACAGGGTATGGGCGGTAAATATTCTGTAATGGGTGTTCATATCGAAAACACAGCGAGACATCCATCCACAATCGGTGTGGCTGTAAACGTTGGATGTTGGTCCCACAGACGTGGACACATCATTTTTGATAAAGACCTTAACTACACAATCACAACACATTCGGGGGTGACTTTATAATGCTGGAAATGAAAGATGGAAAGAAAATTCTGACAACACCGATCTCAGCAGAAGATCTGAAAGATATCCATGCAGGAGATATCGTATACTTAAATGGAAGCATGACAACCTGTCGTGACGTTGCACACAGACGTCTTGTTGAAGAAGGCCGCGAACTTCCGGTAAATGTAAGAGATGCAGCTATTTTCCATGCTGGTCCGATCATTCGTCCGCTGGAAGATGACAAGTTCGAAATGGTATCTGTAGGACCGACAACCAGTATGCGTATGGAAAAATTTGAATATGAATTTGTAAGGGAGACAGGCGTTCGTGTCATCATCGGTAAAGGTGGAATGAAAGAAAACACAGAACGTGCATGTAAAGAATTCGGTGCGATCCACTGTGTATTCCCTGCTGGAAACGCTGTTGTAGCAGCCACTGAAGTTGAAGAGATCGTAGATGCTCAGTGGAGAGATCTTGGAATGCCGGAGACACTGTGGCATTGCCGTGTCAAAGAATTCGGACCGCTGATCGTATCCATTGATACAGAAGGACGTAACCTCTTTGAAGAGAATAAAGTTATTTTCAATCAGAGAAAAGACAAAGCAGTAGAAGAAATCTGCAAACATGTAAGTTTTATTAAATAAACCCTGTGAATCAAAAACATACTTAGTAAATCAAAATTTTGCCATAGTAAGGCCATACAGAAGGATTACTGCCATGATCCTTTTGTATGGCTTTCTATAGTATTATAGCGTTCAGTGAAAAGAAAAGTCGTTACAATAGTTGTTTATAACAGATCTCTGACGGCAGGATAACCGTAGGCAGTTTCTGCGCTTCTGACAGCTGCAAGAATCGCTTCTGACATGACATCAGCGGCGAGTGTGCCGACCATATCACAGTCTGCGGATACATTTCCGACAGAAAGAGCGTAGATACTGTCGCCGTCCGCAGAGGTGTGTACCGGACGGATGGAACGGGCATAACCATTGTGTGCCATCGAGGCAATCTTGCAGAGACGGCTCTTGTCAAACTGTGCATTGGTGATGATGGCACCGATCGTGGTATTTCCGGTAAATTTGTTTTCATGGACTTCAAAGGACTGATAGAGAAGTTTTGATGAATCTGCAAAAGATTTCCGGTCATCACAGAGCATGCCTGCGACGATCTGTCCGTTATGATAGTCACAGATATCGCCAAGGGCATTTACAACGACGATGGCACCGACCTTCAGTTCACCAATCTGCAGCGCATAGCTTCCGATGCCGGATTTCATGCAGAAATCCATTCCTCTGAATTTGCCGACAGTTGCTCCGGTACCTGCCCCGAAATTTCCGTCCTGATAATTGTTGAGATAGGCATTCTCACAGGCCTTATATCCCATTGCCTGATCCGGACGGCAGTGAGGATCAGCTACAGTCAGGTCAAAAATATCCGACTGACAGACAAGCGGTACTCTGGTCACACCGACATCAAAACCAATCCCTTTTTCTTCCAGAAACTGCATGACTCCACCGGCTGCATCCAGACCGAAGGCACTGCCTCCACCAAGAAGTACGGCATGGATTTCCTGGGCACTGGCAAGAGGCTTGAGAAGTTCACTCTCTCTTGAAGCAGGACCGCCGCCGCGTACATCCAGTCCGGCACACATTTCGTTTTCACTTAAGATAACGGTGCAGCCTGTCCCACCAGTGATATTCTGCGCATTTCCAATCCGGATTTCTGAAAAATCTTTTATACTGATAACTTGCATGACAATCCTCCATGATCTGTAAAATAGAATCTGAATCTGGTTTATATTTTAGCACAGATCAGTCAAAATATGGATGCCAAAAAAATTTCACAGTATAAAAAATTTTGTAATATTAAATTGCAAGAATAAGAAAGTATAGTATAATGGAAATAATGTATCGAAGGAGTTTCTGTGATGAGTTACCCGAAAGATATGATAAGGCAGAAATTGGGGGAGAGGGAAGTTATGGATTATCAGCAGCTTATTACATTTATGATGGAAATGGTCGGGACGGTCGCCTTTGCGGCATCTGGTGCAATGGTTGCGGTGGACCGGGCGATGGATATTTTTGGGGTGATCGTGCTTGGTGTTACAACAGCAGTCGGAGGAGGTGCTGTCCGTGATGTGATCCTCGGAATCGTGCCGCCGGCCATGTTCCAGCATCCGGTCTATACGATCGTGGCAATGATCACATCCTGTATTGTTTTTACGATCCTGTATCTTAAGAAGGAGCTTCTGCAGGGGCATAACAGAGAAACCTATGACAAGGTTATGCTGGTCATGGACTCGATCGGACTTGGGATTTTTACAGTTGTAGGGGTGAACACAGGAATTTCTCATGGCTACATGGAATATACGTTCCTTCTGGTGTTCCTTGGTACCGTCACAGGAGTCGGGGGAGGGCTTCTTCGCGATGTTATGGCAGGTGTCCCGCCATATATTCTGGTGCGTCACATCTATGCCTGTGCCTCGATCGTCGGTGCAATCGTCTGCGTTATCCTGTACCGGCACTCCGGTGCGGTGGCAGCAATGGTGGGAGCTTCTGCAGTGGTGGTTCTGATCCGTTATCTGGCAGCACATTACCGCTGGAACCTTCCGAAGCTTACAAGAGAAGAATAGAAAACAGGTAACTGTTCAGTACCCTCACAGTTACGAGTCAAAATGCATTCCAAATCACCTTCGGTGATGGCATTTTGCCTTATATGTCTCGGGATTTTGGCAAAAAACATGCCAAAACGCCTCGCGGGATACTACCTTCTGAATAGTTACGAAAACAGACAAAAAAACAGCTCTTCTACACAGAAAAAGAAGAGCTGTTTTTTTGAGGAAAATCAATAAATCTATTGATACGGCCAGGGGAAGTTTATTCCAGTGGCTGAGTATCCTGAAGTGCTTCAAATCCTTCTTCACCGGTACGGATCTTGACAACATTTTCGATGTCGTATACGAAGACTTTACCATCACCGTACTGACCGGTATGAAGAGTTTTCTTGGCTGTTTCGATAACGGTTCTTACCGGAACAAGACTGACTACGATTTCAATTTTGATCTTCGGCAGAAGGTTCATATCCATCTCGACACCACGGTAGTAGGAACGTGAACCCTTCTGTACACCGCATCCCATAACGTTTGTGATCGTGATACCGGTGACACCGATCTCATTCATTGCATGCATAAATTCTTCCAGCTTGCTCTGACGGGTAATGATGACAACCTTTGTCAGTTTATGTACACCTTCCTTCGGGAGCTCTGGAACAGTAGCTGCAACCTCGGCAGGAGCAACATTTGCAGAAGTATTTGCAGAAGGAGCGGTTTTTGCAACACCCATAGGAGCAGGTACAGTCATTGTGTCATGTACAACAAATCCGTCATAGGCACTTGTAAGACCATGTTCTTTGGAGTCCAGACCTTCGATCTCTTCCTCTGCAGTTACACGAAGACCAACTGTATGTTTGATCACCTGGAAGATAATTGTCATAGTAACAGCAACCCATGCGATGGTGATGATCATGCCGATAAACTGTACGCCAAATCCGTGGAAGCCGCCGCCGGCCAGAAGACCTTTCCAGTCTGTACCTGTTCCGTCAGAGAAAAGACCAACAGCGAGAGTACCAAAAGCACCGTTTAAACCATGAACACCAACGGCACCGACCGGGTCATCGACCTTGAGAACTTTGTCAATAAATTCAATACCAAATACAACAATGAAGCCTGCAATAATACCAATGATGGCTGAGGATGCAGGAGAAACGGTATCACATCCTGCTGTGATGGCAACCAGACCTGCAAGGGAAGCGTTAAGGCACATGGAAACGTCAGGCTTACCGTGTCTTATCCAAGTGTAAACCATGGTTGTGCAGGTTGCAACCGCAGGAGCTACTGTAGTAGTAAGGAAGATATTTGCGAGGTAGTGGGTATCGGAAGCGGCAGCGCCGTTGAATCCGTACCAGCCGAACCAGAGGATAAATACGCCGAGGGCGCCGAGGGTCATGGAGTGACCGAGGATTGCGTTAGGCTTGCCGTCCTTTCCGAACTTGCCGATACGCGGACCGACCATCTTTGCACCGATGAGGGCGCACAGACCGCCGACCATGTGGATACATGTGGAACCAGCGAAGTCAACGAAGCCCATCTGAGCCAGCCAGCCGCCGCCCCAGATCCAGTGAGCCTCGATCGGGTAAACGATCGCGCTGATAACGCCGGAGTAGATGCAGTAGCTGAGGAATTTCGTTCTTTCTGCCATCGCGCCGGAAACGATAGTTGCGGCAGTCGCGCAGAAAACGAGGTTGAACACGAACTCAGCACATCTGTTGAAGTCCGAGAAGCTGCCGAGAATGTCGAGATTCGGAATACCGACCAGACCGAAGAGCGTATCCTCGCCGAGCAGGAGTCCGAAACCAAGAAGGATAAATACTACTGTGCCGATACAGAAGTCCATGAGGTTCTTCATGATGATGTTGCCGGCGTTCTTTGAACGCGTCATACCTGTCTCGACCATCGCGAAGCCGCACTGCATGAAGAATACCCAGGCGGCACCGATAAGGTACCATATGCCGTTTACATCGCTGCCGCTGTACATCGTTTCATCAACGACAGCCTGGACCGCTGCGTTCTGATCCGGGGCGAATACCGTTCCCGCCTCGGACAATAAAGTCAATAGTGTGTTCATTTAAGAACCGTCCCCTTTCTGTTTTTGAAGCTGTCCGCCCGTCCCGCATAACCGGAGGCGGCAGCCCGTATTGACTTGATATGCTAACAAATCGGGGCTATGACCGGCAGGCTTCGCCATTGAAGTCTGTCTGTCATAGCCCCTTTGCTATGGTCTGATTATACACCAAACAAGAATTTTTGTCAAGCGATTTTTGCAAGTTTTTGTGCTAGAAATTGCATTTTGGCATATTGACGAATACTGTAGTTGAAACCATGAGTTCAACTATGCAAACATTACAAAAAGCACAAAAAATCAGCTCAAAAACGTGATTTTTCTCAATTGAAGCACATATTTCCGGGCATTCCAGGTATCAGAGGAATCAATTTCCGGCATGGCTTCGGGTATGTTTTTTCTGAAATTGCAGAAAATATCGATGTAAACTTTCAAAAAGGAGCTGATCATCATGTCAAAAAAGACGGAAGCATATATCAAGAGCAGCGCCGCCGGTCTGATAGCCGGAGGTCTGGCGTTCATGGCGGTGAATTCCCTCAGCAGGCACTCCATGAAGCGCCGCAGCACCGCGAAGGTATTCCGAATGCTGGGCGCGCTTATGGACACCATCTGAGCACCCGCTTGTTCCGGACACAAAAAACTCTCCCTCGGAGAACCGCGGGAGAGTTTCAGTTTAATTGTGGTTCACTGCCTGAATCCTACAGCAGGGAGCAACTTCACATTGCCGACTACATAGTTAAGTATCGGCAGAGCGTCGTGAGCGTCTACCGCGCCGTCCGCGTTGGTATCGCCGCAGCGCTTGTCGAGCGGGTAGCCGTAGGTCGCGTACTTGAGGATAGCCGCGGCGTCGTGAGCGTTTACAACTCCGTCGCCGTTAACGTCGCCGCAGAGATACGCAGGAGGCGCCACCTCGCTTCCGAGCGCGATGAAATAGCGTCCGCCGCACTTGATATTGAATATAACGTTTCCGTCCCTGTCAACCGCCGAAATATCCTGGAACACGAGCTTCCCGGTCTCGTCGTTGTAGCTGTAGAGCGCCGCATTCTGACCGATATTGTCCTTGCCGATGAACGCCGTGAGCTGAGCCGTAAAATTCAGCAGACGCGCATTTATTCTGAGCTGCCTGCTGTCAGAACAGAGGATACCTGCATATGAAGCCTCCGGGATACCGACGTCAACGCCGGAAATACTGAGGTCGATGTACTTCCCGGATACCGCCTTCGCGCCGTCTATTTCCCATATTCTGCCGAAGCCTGCGTCCATTATCAGCTTCATCTTTCTGTCGATTGCTGCCTGGAGCGCGTCCTCTGGCATGGTGGTCTCATCGTTGAGGGTTATCTCGATAACCGAGCCTTCCCCGGTGGACTTTATCTCCTTTACGATATTATCCCAGCCCTCGGATTTCAGTGTTCTCGCCTTCTTAATTCCGTTCACCCTGTTGCCGGAGCCTCCGGTGGAGCCGCCGTCGTCATTACCGCTTCCAGGATTTATCTCGCTGTCAATGGTGACAAGCCAGTCTGACGCGTGCGTAAATTCAAGCTTCGCGATATACTTACCGCTTTCCTCGGCAAGGTCGGAGTATACGCTCCATTTGAGCTGATCTCCGGAAAGCTGATACAGATTTGCGTAATACGTCCCCGGGTTAGCCGGCTTGCCATCGCTGAGGTTCAGCTTCAGCAGCGCCGTGAATCCGAAATCTCCGCTGTGCTGAATGGATATCTGCATTTTGTACAGATGTCCGGAGACGTTCTTTACCGCTTCCGCCCAGTTGCTTTCAGCGACCCTCATTATTCTCAGGTCGATCGGCTTCGCCGTATAATCCGCGTCAAAGTCGGTTATTATCCAGCTATAATCGCCGTAATTCAGCTCGACTTCCCTGCCGCTGTCCTTTATCTTCTGCATAACCTCGCCGGGAATAATCACGCCGTCGGGCACGCTGATAACCGGGTGCTCCCCGGCAAGCTCGCCGTCAACGAAACCCCAGATATCCTCCGGAAGCTTATCAAACGTATACTCAACCACAAGCTCGTTGGCTGTAAAGTCCCTGATAACCGCATTATGACCGTTCACCTTTGCTGTGGTCGTTCCGTCGAACGCAAAGTATTTCTCCGGGCTGAGGGTTACAGATACCGTGTACTGCTCGCCGGCAGCGAACTCGCCGGAGGTATCGAGGGTTTCGCCGCGGTACCACGATACTTTATCCACTGCGTAATCTGCGCCGGAGGGAATATCCGCCGTATCCGCGAACTTTACGCCGATTTCCGGTTCAGCAACGGTTATCTCCACCTGCGAAACAATATCATCGGGAAGCTCCTCCTGCGGGATATACGCCACAAGTACGCTTCCGGCGGCGATCCCAGATATGGAATCAATGCCGAAACCGTCCTTGTCGTTAGCTAGTTCACTGAGCCTGCAGCCTCCGTTTTCTCCAGTGGAAACGCCCTCGAAAAGCTTCCAGTTTTCGAAATCGAACCCATAGTGCTCCTGGAGATCCAGCACACTGGACAGATCAGCCGCTTTTGCCGGAAGCTCCGTCACATTATACTGCTTGAACTGCGACAAATCAGCCAGCACGTCGCCGTCGAAGCAGCTTGAACTTGTGACATACATCTCAGGGCACATTCTGAGGGTTATCTTCTGGACGTCCGTGTGCTGCGCGAGGAACTCATTTACTGTTTCCTCAAGCTTATCACCGGAAGCGCTGAACATCGGATATGCGCCGCTTCCATCGGAAACCAGCCACAGAGTATCGCTGCTCTCGCCTGATTTCACATACTTGAACGCCTTGTTATATTCATATTCGTCGCAATGCCCTGAAGAAAAGCTGCCGACGGATTTTCCACAGCGGTCAAAGACCTCAAATTCAGCGAACCGCAGAAGTTTTGCCCGATCCTGATTGAATTCATCAAAATTGCGAACCATGCGGTTTATGAAATCCCACGCCTCTTCGCCGGAAGATACATTGAGCATGGAAACGGCAACATCAGGCACGTAATGCACGAAACAATAAGTTGCGTCAAGGTTTCTGCGGTTCTCGTCGCTGATGGTGTAATAGCTCCCTAAAGGCTGGTCAAACGCGGAATAGTACTGTACCTCGAATTCGATTCCTTTGAAAATCAACTGGAGCGCGATATTCTCGTACTTCGAACCCAATGCGTTTATCGCGTCCACCATGTCAGAAGTTTCGATATAATCAGCGGTGCTAGCCTCAGCGACCGGGGCGATGTCATTAAATCCGGAATCGCCGACCCACATTCTCCAGCTGGAAACCTCATGCAGGGGATCCGGAAATGCATTCATCGCATAGCTTTTAACGTCCACGGGAAATGTCAGCAGATTTTGCCGGCTGTTTCCGGAAGCAGCATTATCGCTGTTATCCTTGACGTTATAGACAGTATGTTCGTTAATCAGCTCAACATCGCCGCGGTCGGTGGAATCAGTTTCAAGCGCCGTGAGATACTCCTCCAGCCCGCCGCCGGAAACGCCATGATGCGCGCCTTCATATATAACGTCAAATGCATTGGCGTCGCTGTAACTCCCTAGTTCGTTCAGAATATCGCCGGCATGACTATGTTCATAACCATTGTATTTGAATTTGTTCACAACCGCCGACGCATTGACCGGTATCGCGGAAACCGTCAGGGCTCCTGCCAGTGCCGCAGCAAGCAGGCTTTTCATCTTATTCTTTATCAAATGTATCGTCCTTTCCTGATGAAGTATATTATTGTTCCGTTATATTTTACAATGAATCACGGGATTTGTCAAGATATGTCTTACTTACCGTCGCAATTTTCTGCACAAATGTTTGGCATGGCACGAAATATCTGCGCCATGCCGCTTTACATTCACAGTTTGACCGTTTCGTACATGTTCTGCAAAACCAGCCAGTTCGGAACGTAGCACCGGTTGACCGTCCACCAGCTCGCCCCGGCAAGCCTGTAATCGTCGATGAGCTGAAGCTTCGCATCTATGCTGCGCGGGTCGTCGAACCACACTACGTGCTGAGTTCCGTTGTCGGTGTAGTAGAAATACGGCGTCTGCGCCTGCTCGTCGAACTGTATCTCCACACCGTATCTAAGGGCAAGATCCACAGCCTGCGTTAAGCTTACGCTCTGCGCCGGAGTCCCGCGCATAAACGGCAGCGTCCAGTCGTAGCCGTAATTGGGCATTCCCATCAGTATTTTCTCTGGCGGTATCTCGGTCACTGCGTAGTCTAGCACGCGCCGCACCTCGTTTATAGGAGATACCGCAAGCGGCGGGCCGTATGTATACGTCCGGCGTCATTATAGTCATTCTGCTCCTGTTTTTATTTCCGGAAAGAGCGGAATCACGTTAAGAGTGAAATTGCAGCGGTCAGCGTTCCCCCGGGTATTGCGTTCCGTTTTAATGTATTCAGCCCGGCTTATTATCGTCTTTAACAGGCGGTTTTTCTCATCCGGCGTGGACTGCGAGTAAATATCCATCACACGCTCCGCCCTTGGGATCATCTGCGCATAAAGCTGCCGATCGCCCTCCGCCTCGCTGACCGCCTGTTCAGCCTGCCGCAGATTCTCCGAAAGCTGCGTTCTTCGCTTTTCGAGCGATTCCATGCGCTCCCGGAATTCCACAGCGGAATACACCCCCTGCTCCAGGAACGAATATATTCTCTCACGCTGACCGTCCAGTTTGGCAAGTTCGGCGCGCACCTTATCGGCTGCCGTACGCTCAGCTTTCGCAGTATCTGCGGCAGGCTTGCGGCTGACATTCACGCGGCAGTCGTTGAGCCATCGTGCCACGCCCTCAGCGAGAGCGCTTTCAACAAGCTCCAGCTTTGCAGACACATTGCTGCAATTCCGGTTCGGACAGCGGAGCGTATCGCTGTGGTTCCTGCTGCCATTCCCGAGCCTTGTCATCATGCTGCCGCACATACCGCAGTACACCAGCCCGGACAACGGATTTCGCAGCTCTGTGTTTTCCTTTTTGTGCGGTATCCGCCGGCTGTTCAGAAATTGCTGCGCCCGGTCGAATTCTTCCTCGCTTATCAGCGCCGGGTGCAGACCCTGCGCGATTATGCAGTCGGGATTTTCCCGCCGATGGGTCGTGACGATACCGTCTGTCAGGCTCTTTTCCTCTTTTCGGTACTGCCAGCGTATCTTGCCGCAGTAAACAGGATTTCTCAGGATATCCTTGATCGAAGCGCTGCTCCATGAGCTGCCCTTTCGCGGCTCAATTCCCATCATATCGAGCCGTCTGGCGATGGCGTTACAGCCCATTCCGCTGATACACATGGAGTATATCTGTTTCACAATGTCACTTTCGTAATTCGGCGACAGAGTAAATCCACGTCCCTTTTCGACTTTGACTTTGTCGTAACCGTAGGGCGGCGTGCTTCCGATAAAATGCCCCTCCTTTACGGAAGCGATACGCCCTCGCATTATCCGCCGGGAAATCGCCTTATATTCCCGGCGTGCCATGAACAGCTCAAAATCAACGTATTCCTCATCGCTTTCACGGCTCTGGTCGTACACCTTTGATGGCGTGATTATCAGCGTCCCGGAGATACGGAATGTGTTCGACACCCTCGCCTGGTCTGCGCTGTTTCCTCTTGCCAGGCGGTCTATATCCATGCATAGTACTCCCGCCCAGCGCCCCTGCTCCACCTCCCGCAGAAGCTGCTTCATTTTCGGACGCGCGTCAATGCTTTCGCCGGATATGATCTCTTCATAAACAGCGCCTATTTCCAGCCCGCGGCGTGCCGCATAGTCGAGAAGCGCCGCCCGGTGCCTTGACAGCGTTTCGCCCTGTCCCATCGCTTCCGCTTCCAAGTCCGCCCGGGATTTCCGCAGATAAACAGCGTACATTGCTAGCACACAGGCATCTCACGGCTGCTCCGCAGATCTCCACGGAGTTTTCGGAGCTGCAATTCCTGCGCTATCTGCTCGGCAGTGCTCCTCATGTTCTCACGCCGAAAGGCAAGCTCCTGCTCGCCGGAGTTTATATACCCATCATCGCTGAAATTCACGGAAGCACCGCACGAAGCAGTGCAGGATAATATCATGCCCATATTCATCACCTCGCTTGATTATATGGCGTATTGGTTGTACAGTATCTCCTTTCCTGGGCACTTAATAAATGATGTTGTATAAGGTCACCTCTAAAAACCTTGTTTGAGTGAAAATGTGTATAGCACACCGACTGCT
>OLPC01002435.1_pt1 | contig 13923 bp, 10 predicted proteins | sample 1672341 | NCBI WGS metagenome assembly OLPC01 (sample SAMEA3136673, study PRJEB25190) | human gut metagenome | reverse complement strand
GATGCCGTGCCGCAGCTGCCGGAGCGGTGCTTAAGCCGCAAGGCGGGAATTGTGCAGTGTTGCCTTAGAATCTGTGGCGTACAGTCAAACATTTGCCTTTCTCCCCCGGCGGGATGATGGCCCCCCCACCACGCATTTTCTATCAAATTTTGCTTTTTTCTCCCCTTACCGGCCAAAAATCCAGTATCAGGCGTTGCAATCCCTTAAAAATCATAGTAAAATAAAAAGGTATGTCTTGTAACCTTTCTTGTAATAGTTCAGGTGCCGCCTGAAAACCAGAGTGATAGAGGAGTGTTCCCCATGTGACGGAAGCAGACAACCGTAAAAAGTCACATTGCAATGGAATAAAGGAGTATTGACTTTCATGGCAACTTTGCGTGAAGAAATCGAGCGCCGCCGGACGTTTGCGATCATTTCGCACCCGGACGCCGGCAAAACCACATTGACCGAAAAGCTGCTGCTGTACGGGGGAGCCATCCAGACCGCCGGTTCCGTCAAGGGCAAGCAGAGCGCCAAACATGCCGTTTCTGACTGGATGGATATTGAAAAACAGCGCGGTATCTCTGTTACCTCCTCTGTTTTACAGTTCAACTATCAGGGCAAGTGCATCAACATTTTGGATACCCCCGGCCACCAGGACTTCTCCGAGGATACCTACCGCACCTTGATGGCGGCGGATTCCGCCGTCATGGTCATCGACGCCGCCAAGGGCGTTGAGGCCCAGACCATCAAGCTATTCAAGGTCTGCACCCTGCGCCATATCCCCATTTTCACCTTCATCAACAAGATGGACCGCGAAGCCCGCGACCCGTTTGAACTGATGGAAAACATTGAGACGATCCTGGGCATCAAAACCTACCCGATGAACTGGCCCATCGGCTGCGGCAAAGAGTTCAAGGGCGTGTTTGACCGCGGCACCCGCAAGGTGCTGGCTTTTGAAAGCGATGGCCGCGCCAACGGCGTGAAGATGGTGGACGAGATCACCGCCGAGCTGGGCGCACCCGAAATGGACGAATTGATCGGCGCGGCCAACCACCAGAAGCTGGCTGACGACATTGAGCTGCTGGATGGCGCCGCCGAAGAGTTTGACCTGGACGCTGTGCAGCACGGCCAGCTGAGCCCCGTATTCTTTGGCTCCGCGCTGACCAACTTTGGCGTGGAACCTTTCCTGAAAGAGTTCCTGCGCCTGACCCCGCCGCCACTGCCCCGCAAGGATGCCCCCACCGGCGATGTGGTGGATCCCTGCAGCGAGCAGTTCAGCGGCTTTGTGTTCAAAATCCAGGCCAACATGAACAAGAATCACCGCGACCGCATTGCGTTTTTGCGCATCTGCTCCGGCAAGTTTGAGCGCGGCATGGAAGCATTCCATGTGCAGGAGGGCAAGAACATCAAGCTTGCTACCGGCACCAGCCTGATGGCTGACGACCGCGCCATCGTGGACGAAGCCTATGCCGGCGATATCATCGGTCTGTTTGATCCGGGCATCTTCTCCATTGGCGATACGCTGTGCACCGGCAAGCAGCATGTGCAGTTTGCGGGCATCCCCACCTTTGCACCGGAACATTTTGCCCGCGTGACCCAGGTGGACACGATGAAGCGCAAGCAGTTTGTGAAAGGCATGGAGCAGATCGCACAGGAAGGCGCGATCCAGATTTTCCGCGACCTTGGCTCCGGTATGGAGGAAGTTATCGTCGGCGTGGTCGGCGTGCTGCAGCTGGAAGTGCTGGAATACCGCCTGCGCAACGAATATAACGTTGACATCCGTATGCAGACCCTGCCGTATGAGCACCTGCGCTGGATCATGAATGACCCGGACGAGCTGGACCCCAAAACACTGGACCTGACCAGCGACACCCGCTGCATCGAGGACCTGAAGGGCAACCACCTGCTGCTGTTCGGCAGCCCGTGGAGCATCAACTGGGCCGAGCAGCACAACGAACAGTTGAAGCTTTCCGAGTTCGGCAACCTGACGTTCTGATTTTGTTTTGTAATTATGAAAAAGGCATTGCGGGCCGCGCGTCTGCAATGCCTTTTTTGCATCTTGCGGTTGCACATGGGGGCCAAAACGGGTATACTGAGAGAGTATAATTTTGTCCTTTTGCAGAAAGGAGGCAGCCCGGATGAAGGCTGACCGCTATTTGTTTGATGGTTTCCACCCATGCGCGCTGCGCAAGCTGCCCTGCGACAGCAAGGATGACCATGTAAAGAAAGAAGATATCCTGGCCAAAACTGCCGAAAACCTGGAAAAGATGGCCGCCCTGCAGGACGCCTTTTACGCCGATGGGCGCGAGGGCCTTGTGATCATTCTGCAGGCGCTGGATGCCGCCGGGAAGGACAGCACCGTAAAGCATGTGATGGGCGGCCTGAACCCCCAGGGTGTACAGGTAACCAGCTTCAAGCAGCCCACCAGCGAGGAACTGCACCACGACTTTTTGTGGCGGGTGAACAAAGCTCTGCCGCCCCGCGGCAGCATTGCCATTTTCAACCGCAGCTATTACGAGGACGTTCTGGTGGTGCAGATCCACGACCTGCAAAAGACCTACCAGATGGCCCCGCGCGTGCTGGAAGACAGCAAGAAGGACTTTTTTGAAAAGCGCTACCGCCAGATCCGCAGCTATGAAGAATACCTGTACGAGAACAGCTACCGCGTGGTCAAAATCTTTCTGCACGTTTCCAAGGACGAACAGAAAAAGCGCTTTTTAGAGCGCATTGACCGCCCGGAAAAGAACTGGAAGTTCTCCTGCTCCGACCTGAAAGAGCGGATGCGTTTTGACGAATATCTGGATACCTTTGATGAAGTCATCACCGCAACCGCTGCCAAGCACAGCCCGTGGTATGCCATCCCGGCTGACCAGAAATGGTACACCCGCTACCTGGTCAGCGAGATTGTACTGGATGCTTTGCAGAAGAGCTGCCACGAATACCCGGTGCTTTCGGACGATGCAAAGGCCGAACTGCTGAACTGCAAGGCAGCGCTGGAACAGGAATAATGCCAAACACTGCCGGGTGGATGTTCCCCCGGCAAGCTGCAAAAGGAGGGGCGCACTTTGCCGCCGATCCGCGTATTACAAATCATGCCCGCCATGGACGCCGGCGGCATGGAAACCTTTGTCATGAATGTCTACCGTGCCGTGGACCGCAGCCAGGTACAGTTTGACTTTTTGTACCACTATGATAAGCCCTGCTTTTATGATGCTGAAATTGAAGCCCTGGGCGGGCACATTACCAAGCTGACGGTGCGGCAGGACAATAATATCCCGAAATACCTGCATGACCTGCGCGCCTTTTTTACCGCGCACCCGGAATACAAGGTCATCCACGGGCATTACAGCGGCTTTGGCATGTTTTATAATGCCGTGGCCCGCCGCTGCGGGGTGCCAGTGCGGGCAGGCCACAGCCACAACACTGCCTATGAGCACAACCTGGTGGGCCAGCTGGACCGGCTGATGAGTTCCCGCTTTGACCACGACCTGACCCACCGCTTTGCCTGCAGCCAGCGCGCCGGGGAGATGCTGTACGGCAAACACCCGTTCACCGTGCTGCCCAACGGCATTATGACCGATGTGTTCGCCCTCCACGATCCCGCCGCCCGCGCCGCCCTGCGCGCTGAGCTTGGCGTGCAGGAAGGTGAAATTCTGTTTGGCCATGTGGGCCGTTTTTGTGAGCAGAAAAACCATGCGGGGCTGCTGCGCATTTTTGCCGGGGTCAGCCGCCGCATGCCCAACGCCCGGCTGGTGCTGATCGGCACCGGCGAGCTGGTTGATTCCACCCGTGCCCTTGCCCAGGAGCTTAACCTGAGCGACCGGGTAATTTTTGCCGGGGTGCGCAAGGATATGGCCGCGCTGTACCACGCCATGGATGTATTTTTGCTGCCCAGTTTGTTTGAGGGGCTGCCCGTTGTACTGGTGGAAGCCCAGGCCGCCGGCCTGCCCTGCTTTGTGGCCGATACGGTGGACCCCGGCGCGGCGTTTGCCGGCAACATCCACTACCTGCCCTTGCAAAATGAAGCCGCCTGGGCTGATTCCATTGCCGCGGCGGACCTGACCCGTGACCCCAACGCCCAGGCCAAAGCCATTGCCGCCGGATTTGATGTACACACCAGTGCGGGCATCCTGCAAAAATTTTACCTGGAGCAGACGCAGAAATATACAAAGGAGGTGCAGCCATGAGTGAAACCGAGCCCCAGTTCAAAGGCCCTGCCATTGCCGTGGTGGTGCCGGTACATAACGGCGCTGCGTTTTTGCAGCAGTGTCTGGCATCCCTGGCTGCGCAGACCTTTGGCGATTTCGCCTGTTTTGTGGTGGATGACGGTTCCACCGATGAAAGCGCCGAGCTTGCCGCCGCGTGGGAAAGCCGGGACGCCCGGTTTGTTGTGATCCACCAGCGCCAGAGCGGTGTTGCCGCCGCCCGCGCTGCCGGGGTGCGCGCGGGGCTGAACCTGAACGCCCGGTGGTTCGCCTTTTGTGATGCGGACGACTGCTACCACAAGCAGTTTTTGGATGCGCTGTACCATGCTGCCCAAACCACCCGCTGCCAGATTGCCTGCTGCCGGTATGACTGCTTTACCGAGGATATTCCTCCGGAAAGCCCGCCGCCCAGCCAGACCACGGTGTTTCAGCCGCCCGCCCATCTGGATGCCCTGCTGCATGACCACCGGGTGGACTTTGGGCTGTGGAACAAGCTGTACGCCCACGAGCTGATCACCGCCGAGATCATGGACAACGGCCTTGCCTACAACGAAGACCTTGTGGCCAACTGGCAGATTTTCAGCGCGGCAGACGGCTGTGCCTATGTGGATTTTGCAGGCTACCATTACCGGCAGCACGCGGCTTCGGCCAGCCACCGTGCCCTGCCGCCGGAAAGCATTGACCAGCAGCGCCAGGCCGCCGTGTTCATCCGCGAGCATGCCAGCCCGGCCATCCAGCAGAGCGCCAACGCCTTTTATTACGAAAAGCTGGTCTACCTTGCCAGCATGATTTTGCGGCGGGACGATGCCGCCGCCTACCGCGTGCAGATCAACGAGCTGGGGGTGGGCATCCGCGCCGGGCTGCAGGACCCTAACCTTGGCCGCAACCCGCGGCTGCCGCTTGCCATCCGCGCGGCGGCGTGGGCAACCATCAACTGCCCGGTGCTGTGGCGCAAAGTGTGCCGTACCATGTTAAAAGACCGGCGCTGACTCCTTTTGCACAGGATAAACACCATGCGTATTTTATTTATACTGGATAGTGTGGAAAACCCAACCTCTGCCAATGTGCTGATGGCACAGCGTTTGGCAGGGGTGCTTTGTGCTGCCGGGCACGCCGTACACCTGCTGGAACTATGGGACGGCCTGCATCCCCAGCCGGAGCTGCCCGGCTGCACCGTGCACTGCCTTGCCTTTGCGGACGAGCGCCTGATGAACGCCGCGCTGGAAAACGGCCGCAGTGGCGGTTCGCCCATTCCGGTGCGGCTGGCGCGGCTTTGCTGCCACCCCACGGCGGTGGCGGCGGCGTTCCGCCAGCTGGTGCTGCACGCCCCGCGCCGGGTGTTGGATACCCGCCGGGAGCTGGAAAAGCTGGATGCTGCGTTCCATTTTGAGGTGATCTGCGCTGTTTGTGCGCCCTACCGCGCCGCGTTTGCACTGGAAACCGCGCAGGTGCAGGCCAAAAAGGCCATCTGGCAGCTGGACCCCTATGCTTCCAACCGGGATTATCAGGCCCCCGGCGGCTACCCGCGGGAGCTGGAGCTGCTGAACCATCTGGCCGCCGCCTTTATCACCCGGCAGGCCGTTGGGGATTACGCCCCCGGCGCCCCGCTGGCCGCGGCGGCGGAAAAAGTTCATGTGCTGGATTTCCCCAGTCTGGTGCCCCCGGCGGCAGTGCCGAACCATGCAGCAGACAGCAAAAAGCGCTGCGTGTTCTGCGGTTCTTTGTATCCCGGCCTGCGGGAGCCGGGCTTTGCGCTGGAACTTTTCCGCGCCCTGGGCCTGGCCAGCGGCTGGACCCTGACGATGGCAGGCGGCGGCTGGCAATACTTTGCCGCGGACGCTGCCCAGACCAAGGCTGTATTGGGCGAACAGTTTGAACAGCCCGGCCCCGTGCCCGCCGAAACCGCCCGCACCATGCAGGCACAGGCCGATGTTCTTTTGAACCTTGGCAACGCGGTAGACAACCAGCTGCCCAGCAAACTGTTTGACTACTTTGCTGCGGGCAAGCCAGTTTTGCACCTCTGCGTGATCGAAAACGACCCTGCCCTGCCCTATCTGGCCCGCTATCCGCTGGCGCTGGTGCTGCACCAAGGCCAGGCTGATGCTGCGGATATCCTGCACCGCTGGCTGGGTGAAGTGTGCGGTAAACAGCTGCCCTTTGGGGAAGTGTGTGACCTCTTCCCTGAGCTGGTGCCGCAGGCGGTTGCGGCTGAATTTGTGAGGTGGCTAATGTGAAGGTACTCTGGCTTGTCAGCATCACCATCCCTGCTGCCGCGGATGCCTGCGGTTTGCAGGCAAAAGAGATCGGCGGGGGTTGGCTTTCCGGCGCGCTGGGCGGCATGACCGCCGCACCGGACGCCCCGGCCATTACCGTTGCCAGCGTGGATGCCCGCGCGGAAACTTTAACCGTTTGCAGCAAAAACGGCGTAAGTTTTGCACTGGTTCCCACCGGAAGTGTGGAAAACTTTTCTGCCCTGCTCAAAAAGATTGCCCCGGATCTTGTCCATATCTGGGGCACCGAGTACGCTGCCGCCCGCACCATACAGCAGGCGGCCCAGGCGGCGGGGATACCGGTGCTGGTGGGCATCCAGGGCGTGATGGTTGACTGTGCCCTGCACTTGAATGACGGCGTACCAGCACGGCTGCTGCACTCCTGCGCGGCGCAGCATTTGATTGACCGCCATGTGCCGGGCGGGCTGCTGGACGTGAACCAGGCCCGTTTTGACACCCTTGCCCAGAGCGAAGCCGCCGTGCTGGCCAACGCCCGCCATGTGACTGGGCGCACCAGCTTTGACCGTTCCGCCGTTCAAAAGCTGGCCCCGCAGGCCAGTTATTACCTCTGCAACGAAACGCTGCGCCCGGAGTTTTACACCCCACCGGTGTGGCACCCCCGCACCTTTGGCGAAGCGCCGGTGCTGCTGCTCAGCCAGGGCAACTACCCGCTCAAAAACCTGCATACCGTGCTCAAAGCGCTGCCCGCCGTGCTGGCGCAGTACCCCGGCGCGGTGCTGCGGGTGGCGGGCTGGCCCCCGCTGGACAAAGGGCCGCTGCTGCGCCCGGTGATTGACTGGATGTTCCCCTACCAGACCTGGTGCAAACAGCTGATCCGCCGCCTGGGGCTGGCGGACCATGTGCAGTACACCGGCCCGCTGGATGCCGCCGCCATGCGGCAGGCTTACCTGGATGCCGATCTCTTCCTGTTGCCGTCTTACAGCGAGAACAGCCCCAACAGTCTGGGCGAAGCCATGCTGCTGGGCCTGCCCTGCGTGGCCAGCGCGGCAGGCGGCATCCCGGATATGCTGCAAAGCGGCGTGCAGGGGATGCTGTACGGTGCCGCCGGGGATGATGCCGCTCTGAGCGCGGCCATTTTACAGGTGCTTGCCCTGCCGGACCACGGCACGGCGCTGGGCACCGCCGCGCAGATCCGCGCCCGGGTGACCCATGACGCGGCCAAAAACACCGCACAGATGATTGAAATTTACCGCAAAGTCCTGCAAAGGGAGGGAACACTGTGAGCCTGCCCGCCATTGGGGTGGTGATCCCCTGCTATAAGGCCGAGCACACGCTGCGCCAGACGGTTGAAAGCGTGCTGCAGGGTGCACCGGACAATTTGCAGCTGGTGCTGGTGGAGGACGGCAGCCCGGACGGCACCGGCGCGTTGTGTGATGCCCTTGCCGCCCAGGACCCCCGCGTTACCGCACTGCACCAGCCCAACGGCGGGGCATCCGCCGCGCGCAACGCGGGGTTGGATACACTGTGCCGCAGCGGTGCCGAGTGGGTGCTGTTTGTGGATGCGGACGATACCCTGCTGCCGGGGCTGTGGCAGGCGCTGCCCGCTGCATTTGATGCGCAGCCGGGCCTGATTTTGTACGGCATGGTGCGCGCCAGCGGCCCTGCCCCCAATCCGCTGGCCCCCGGCTGCTATGCCGGCCCCGCCGCGCTGGGGGATGCGCTGGACCCGCTGCTGTTTGAAAGCGGCTACCTCGCCGCCCCCTACCCCAAGCTATTCCGGCTGGATGTGATCCGCCGGAACAAGCTGCGGTTTGACCCACGCTTAAAAATCAATGAAGATGTTTTGTTTAATCTTCAATATTTGCGGTTTTTGCTTTTTTTACAAAAAAACTCTGCCATTTATTGCCTTGCAGGTGTATACTATAATCAGAATGATATGCTTGCGGGCAGTCTGTCCCGCTCTCTGCGGGGGGATTTGCTGGACGCCGAGGCTGTGACCCGCCCCGTGCTGGAAGCATTCTTGACGGATGCCAAGCTGCCTGCACCAGAAATTGACCGCCTGGTGCAAATAAGCCGGGTGCGTGCCGCGTTAAATCAATATGGGCTGCTGACCGGCTGCCCCGGCCGCATGCCGTTTGCCCAACGGCGGCAGCTGTTTGCCCGCATTTTGCAGGATGCTGATGCCCGCGCGGCCCTGCGCGCCCGCCTGACTGCGGACCCCAACCGCCTGCTGGCGCTGCCCTACCGGCTGGGGGTATTTTTGCACAGCGCCTGGCTATTGGCCGCTTATACCCAGCTGAAAAACCGCTTTTTATGAGAGGAACGTTTTGCATGCCGAACCCGACCATTTCCATTGTGACAACTGTATATGACGCCAAGGATTACATCCCCCGCACGGTGCGCAGCATTCTGGCCCAGAGCTTTACGGACTTTGAGCTGCTGCTGGTGGAGGATGGCAGCCCCAACGGCTGCGGCGAGCTGTGTGATGAGCTTGCCAAAACCGACCCGCGCATCCGGGTGTTCCACAAGGAAAACGGCGGCCCGGCCTCCGCTTTGAACGTTGGGCTGGACAATGCCCGCGGGGATTACATCGGCTTTGTGGATTCGGACGACCTGGTGGATCCGGATCTCTACAAAACACTTTTGAATGCCATCCGCGAAAATGATGTGCGCATTGCCTCCTGCAATGCCGACGCGGTGGACGAACAGGAAAAGCCCGTGCCGGGGGCCGGGGTCAACATCAACATTGCCGGGCGGCACATGGCCATGGAGCTGCTGCTGGATACCTTTAAAACCGGCGGCTTTTACGGGCTTCTGTGCTGGAACAAGCTGTTTGACATCCGCCTGTTCCGCGATAAAGGCGTGCATTTTGACGAAACCATGTTCTTTGGCGATGACGCCAGCGAGCTGCACCGCGTGTATGACGGCGAGTATGTTTACTGTGTGCCGCGCGTGCTGTACCACTACCGGCGGCGCGGCGGCCAGATGACCGAGGTGCTGTTTCCGCCGCGGCGGCTGGATGATTTGAAAATGTACTGGAACTGGCTGGGCTGGTTTGCCGCGCAGCCGGACAAAACCGAATATAAAGGTTATTATGAATGGGCCGTGGCATGGTACTGGAAGGTGTTTTACCTGTTCTGGTGCCAGGCCAGCGAGGCCGGAGCCATGGCAAAGCTGAAACCGGAATTTTTGAAGCACAAAAAGCATCTGGACAGCATTTTACCGGACATCCTGCGCTGCCCGCATGTGCCCGGTGCCGAAAAAGCGCGCGCTGTGCTGTTCTGCGCCGCACCGGGGCTGACCTACACGCTGGCACACGCCCGCGGCAAGCTGCATGGCAGCAAAACGGACTGAGGAATGAGGGGGAAAAACAAGATGGAACATATTGCAGTTAGTGTGATCGTTCCCATTTACAACGCAGAGCCCTGGCTGGAAGAGTGCGTGCAGAGCATTCTGGACCAGGATTTCCCGGCCAGCTACGGCACGATCGAAGTGCTGCTGATCGATGACGGCGCAACGGATGGCAGCGGCGCTTTGTGTGACCGCCTTGCCAAGCGGGACAACCGCATTAAAGTGGTGCACCAGGAGAACCAGGGGCTTTCCGGCGCGCGCAACACCGGCATTGATATGGCCCGCGGCCGCTATTATGCCTTTATTGACAGCGACGATGTGGTGCGCCCGGCGTACCTGAAAAAGATGTACGAAGCCTGCGAAGCGCACGACGCCTACATGGCGATCTGCGCAGTGGAGGACGTACAGGAGAACGGCAAGCCCCTGCCGGAGCCGGTGTTCACCCCGCCCACGCAGGAAGGTGTGTTCCGCGGCAAGGATCTGCTGAATGATTTTTATGCCCCCAACGGCACTTATTACACCGTTGCATGGAACAAGCTTTACCGCGCCGAGGTGTGGAAGCTGCTGCATTACCCGGAGGGCCGTCTGCACGAGGATGATTTTGTGGCGCACCGGCTGTTCTGGCGGTGCGATAAAGTGGTGTGCCTGCCGGATGTTTTGTACAATTACCGCCTGCGTTCCGGCAGCATTATGCGCACCAGCCTGAAACCCGGCGCGTTTGACGCGGTGGACGGCCTGGCTGACCGGTACCGCTTTTATGTCGAGAACGGCGCGGACCGTTCGGTGATTGATTCGGCTTATGCTGCCTGTTGGCGGCGGTATCTTTTCCTGTGCGCCAAGGTACGCCAGAACCCGGAGCCGCAGCTGGTCAAGGCCATCAGCAAGGAGCAGTTTCTGATGCAGGGGCTGATCAGCTACCTGCCCAACTGCCGCCACATGAAGATGACCGAAAAGCTTTCCGCCGCCCGCTGGGCCATGATGCCCGCCGAAAGCCTTTGCCCGGCAAAGTGATTGTTTAAGGGAGCTTTCCAGCCTTTTTTGAAAAAAAGGCTTCGGCGAAAAAACTTTAATATAATAGAATATAAGAATAAAAATAGGGATTGGATAGCGAACGGGTAAACAAAATACGCTCAAAACATATTGAAGCACGCGTTTTCCCCATAGAGACCGTAGGGGTGCATATTGTGCGCCCGCTGACCTAATGTCATAGCGTTTTTCCAAGGATTGTATATGGGACAAACGGCCACGGGACGATGCAAGCATCGTCCCCTACAAATAATTTTTAGGGCAACACCGCACAATTCCCGCCTTGCGGCTTAAGCACCGCTTCGGCGGCTGCGGCACGGCATCTGCGTTGCCAAAATGCTCGATAAGACATCCAGTATTATCTGCGCTTTTGGCTTGGCATCTGCCGCACCTCGCTCGCCGTATCGGCACTTAGAATTGTGCGGTGTTGCCTTAGGTTTGCGATAACCATTTTGCGTTTTTCCCCGGCGCGATGAGAGCATCGCGCCCTACAGATATTTTATCTGTTCCGCACATCCCCCAAAACATCTCCAATTCCTAATTTCTAATTAACCTCCTAACTCCTAACTATTCCTCCGTCCACACCAAACTTTCAAACCAACGAAAAAAGGGGTTGTCCATTTTGCCGCTGCGCTCGCCGAATACACCGCGCAAACCGCGCATTTTGCTGGTTCCGCCGCCGGAGCTGCCGGTTCCTGCTGTGCAGGGCGGCGCGGTGGAAACCCTTGTCACCCACCTGATCCGTGAAAATGAACGGGCGGGCAAGCTGGACCTGCTGTGCGCCAGCATCCCGGACCCGGAAGCCGCCGCTCAGGCACAAGGGCTGCAGCACACCAAAATGCTGTACGTTGCCAAGCCCCGCGGCGTGCGCCGGTATTACCCCATGGTGTTTCTGGAGCGCTGCTTTGGCGTTGCCGCCCCATATGACCCGTGGTATCAAAAGGTTCAGCTTTCCCTTGCACTGGAGCTGCCCACGCCGGACCTGATTGTGGCGGAGGGCGGCACCCTGACCCAGTGCAGCGCCATCAGCAAAATGTTCGGCAAGCGGCGTTGCCTGGCCCACCTGCACGGCCAGACCAGCTGCAGCCATGAGATGGACGCCATTTACGGCGGTATTCTGGCCCTGAGCGAGTTTATCCGCGATGATTACCTCAAAACCAGCGAGCTGGACCGCAAGCATGCCTACATCCTGCACAACTGCATTGATACCGCCCGCTTTGTGCCCGGCCCGGCGGATGCTGCGCTGCGGGCTTCCCTCGGCTTTGCGCCGGAAGATTTTGTTGTACTGTTCTGCGGCCGCCTGGAGCCGGATAAGGGCATCCACAAGCTGTTGGAAGCGATGGAGAATATCCATGACCCGCGCATCAAGCTGCTGATTGTGGGCAGCCCGTTTTTTGGCCGTACCCAGCAAAGCCCGTTTTTGCGCAAGTTGGAACAGCAGGCCGAGACCCTTGGCGACCGGGTGCGCTTTACTGGCTATGTGCCCAATGATTCGATGCCGGAATATTACCGCCTGGCGGACCTTGTCTGCGTGCCCACCTTGGTGGAGGAAGCCGCCGGGCTTGTGGCGGTGGAAGCCATGGGCTGCGGCCGACCGGTGCTTGCCACCCGCAGCGGCGGTATGCCGGAATATCTGGACGGCAGCCAGGCCGTGCTGGTGGACCGTGACGGCAATGTAGCCGGGCAGCTGAGCTTTGCCATCCGCATGCTGTACGAACACCCGGATCTGCGCGCCCAGATGAGCACCGCCGGTGCAAAGACGGCACAGCGCTATTCTTCTGCACGCTTTTATGATGATTTTGTACGCATTGTGTACGATTTTGGAGGTCACCTATGGAACAGCCCGTCATCTGTGTGATCGTTCCGGTATACAAGGCGGAAGCCACCCTGCCCCGCTGCATCGAAAGTGTGCTGACCCAGCAGCTGCCGGGCGGGCTGCGGCTGATCTTGGTGGACGATCAAAGTCCAGACCGCAGCGGCGAAATTTGTGACGCTTACGCAGCAAAGGATCCCCGTGTGATGGTACTGCACCGCAGGGAACGCGGGGTTTCCGGCGCGCGCAATGCCGGGCTACGGGCCGCCACCGGCGAGTATATTGTATTTTTGGACAGTGACGATGCCCTGCGCCCCGGCGCTTTGGCCGCCGCCCTTGCGGCACAGGCCGCTGCCCCCAACGCTTTTGTGCTCTGGCACTACACCATGCAGCCGGACGATACCACCCCTGTAACCACAGTAGCCCACCCGGCCCAACAGAGCGACCTGGCCCGCCTGCACCTGGATTGCCTGATCGCCATGCCGTGGAACAAGCTTTACCGGCGCACATACGCCCGGCAGCTTGCCTTTGACCAGGCTTATACCCTTGGCGAAGATTTGCAGTTTGTGCTGGATTATCTGGCTCTGCTGGGGCGCTGCCAGCCGGATTTCAGCTACCTTGTGCTGGAAAGTGCCCTGACCTTTTACGATTGCAGCCGCACCGGCACCCTTTCCACCAAGTACCACGCCAATTACTGCGAAATTTGGCCCAAGCATTTTGCCAAGCTGAACGCCGCCTGCACCGCTGCTGCCTGCCCGCCGCAGGATATGCTGCCGCTGCACCGCGCGGAATTGCAGGTTTTGGCGGAGGGTGCCGCGGACATTTTGCGGCGGGACCCCGATGCCATGCCCGCACGCCGCGCCAAAGCCCGCACCGCGCTGCAAAGCCCATGCCTGAAAAGCCTGCTGGATACAATGCGCCATGAGCACTGTTATAGCCCCTATTACCTGCCCTGCCGCTGGAACAGCTTACGTCTGCTATGGATGTTGTCCGAAGCTGCGCGCACGCAGAGCCCCCTGTTCGGCAAGCTGGACTGGGCTGGGTATTATTTGCTGCTGGGCCGCATGAAGCGCGGCTGAACCGCAGCCTGCTTTCTCTCTGGTATTACCGTACATTTCCCCCAGGCAGCGCCGCTGGCTTGCCTGGGGTTTTGTTTTTGCATCGTCAGGTTTTTGGGGTTGTAGATTGTATTCACCTGCTTAACATGGTATAATGGGACAGAATTATCTCTTTGTACTATTTTTAACACATTTGGGTGAATTATTTAAGGCAACACCGCACAATTCCCGCCTTACGGCTTAAGCACCGCTCCGGC
>OLPC01002425.1_pt1 | contig 13970 bp, 9 predicted proteins | sample 1672341 | NCBI WGS metagenome assembly OLPC01 (sample SAMEA3136673, study PRJEB25190) | human gut metagenome | reverse complement strand
TGAAAGCGATTCAAAAAAACAGGGACAACATGCTCTAGCGACAACCTGCTCGCAAACCGACACCCATGCGGCAATGTCGCGACAGTTTGGCGACATTGCCGCATGGGTGTCGCTCAGAACGGCCAAGCAAACAGATCGTCAGCACCCCGCTTCCCGTAAATCAGCCCAGACAAGCAAACTCAGAGTTCGCACCCTCTTTTCTGGACATCTTTACCCTTGTCCAGAAAATGTCCAAATTATGTCCTAATTAATGTCCAGAAAACCAGAGAGGATCCACCGCATAGCATGTAAGCCTTCACGAACCCCATCCGAAGCGGCCTTACCGTCCCTGCCTTTATTTCTCTAGCTTGCTCTTAAGCCGGACTGATTGATTTCAATTTCGTACTAATTCCTGCTAATTCGTACGAAATAAACCGTATTTGTCATAACTAGAAGTACTAATTCGTAATTACGTCTGCAAAAATAGCAACTAGTTTGTATAAATTGTTCGTAAAGATCGCTAATTAGCATTTTCTAAATTACCAATTAGCACATTTTTTGAGATAAAAAAATGCGAACCGCACCCCATTTCTTGGACACAGGAAATGGGGTGTTTTTGGTTTTGGGAAGGGACAAGAGGGTCAGGTACCCTGCCGAGACGAAGCTTCGGGCGGTCGAGATGATCCGCGCGGGCTACGGCCGCCACGCGATAGCCGCCGAGCTGGGCGCGACCGGCAGCGCCGTGAGAAAATGGCAGAGGTCTTACTGGACGGCGGGGCACGGGAGGTCGTTCGCCATGGGCACCGATAAGAGAAGCTACGCGTTCGAGCTGAAACTCGAGGCAGCGAGGGCCGTGGTCGACGGGGGCATGGCGCTGCCGGAGGCGATGTCGAGGTTCGGGGTGGCTGCCGAGAGCACCCTGGGAAGGTGGTGCGCGGCCTACCGGCGGGGAGGGGCCGCGGCCCTTCGCCCGAAGCCGAAGGGCCGTCCGAGGGGAGCGGCGCCCAAGACGCGCGAGCGGGAGCTGGAGGAGCGCTGCCGCAGGCTCGAGGCGGAGGTGGCCTACCTAAAATAATTGAGGTCCCTGGAGGCGGAAAGGCGGGAACCTGGGAGAAATGCCAGGTGATCGCGGAGCTTTCAGGGAAAGGGCATCGTGTCTGCGACCTGCTGTCGGCGGCACGCATCCCCTCGTCGACCTACCACAGCAACAGGCACAGGCCGCCGAAGGGCCCGACGCGCCCCGAGCTGCGGGAGGCGGTGGCCGAGGTCTTCTCCCAAACGCCCAACGGATGCGGCCACAGGCAGATCGCCATGTGCCTGCGCGCAGAGCGGGGCGCGAGCATCGCCGACAAGACGGTGCTGAGGACGATGCGAGAGATGGGGATCCGCTGCGCGATCAGGCGCGAAAGGCCCTGCCGCCGATACAGCTCCTACAGGGGCTCGGTCGGCCGGACGTTCGGGAACATGCTGGGGCGGGACTTCTCCGCCGAGGTCCCCTGGCAGAAGATGGGCACCGGCGTCACCGAGTTCCGCCAGCCGTGGGGCAAGGCGTACTTCGCGCCGGTCTACGACCTCTGCACCAGGGAGATAGTCGCCTGGTCGACCTCCGAGAGCCCGAACATGGCCCAGCAGGCCGAGCTGCTCGACGGGCTGGCCGCGAGGATGCCCAGGGGCGCAAGACCCATCCTCCACAGCGACATGGGCTGGCAGTACCAGCACGCCGTCTGGTGCGGGAGGCTCAGGCGCGAGGGCATCGTCCAGAGCATGTCGAGAAAGGGAAACTGCCTGGACAACGCCTGTACCGAGGGCCTGTTCGGCCATCTCAAGGACGAGTTCTCGAGGGGCAACGAGTGGCCGGACTTCGGGTCGTTCAAGGCAAACCTCGACTCGTACGTCCGGCACTGGAACGCAAGGAGGAGGCAGGGGGCCCTGGGCGGCCTCACGCCCGAGGAATTCAGGAAGTCTTTCGGAGCAGCTGCTTAATCGCTATTATCGACTCCAAGAAATGGGACGCAGGTCCCGTTTTCCCAGTTTTTCACAAGCAATCTAGTAACTTCACAAATTCGCTTTTGAACGAATGCTCTCGGGGGCTCGCACAAGCTACACCCTTATATATTTCTGGTCTTTGCTCCTCGGCTTGTCTGGCAAGGTCATCGCTAACGCACCTGCTCCAACAAGCGGATTGATATATCTTCTCGCAGCGTAGTATTCCTCTACGTTGAGCATTTCCGCTATCTCGCGACGCGACTTCGGCTCAGAGCAGTAATTCAGCACCTGTTGCTCTTTCGCGGTTCCCGTATAAACATCGCTCTTTGCGCTGCGGAACCCCTCGTCTGGAACTATGTCAGCTGCGCGCATACGCAGCACGACACGGAATTCCGAACCGGTATCAATAAATTCAGGTTCGGGCTTCCCCTCCTGTTTCATGGCTCGACGGACTGTCGGGATTCCCGAATAGCGGTTTTCCGTCAAACCAAGCACTTCCATAGCCGTAGCCAACACGAGATTCCTGGTATCGGGCTGCACTTTTCCCAGCTTGTCAACCGTCAGTCTGCCGTACAGTCCACCCGGGTTTGAAACTTCAAGACGATCGGAATACAACTCAACCTGAATGGGCATCCCCTCGGTATGGATGCTGTAGTCACGATGAACCAGGGCATTTAGAACAACCTCGCGAACAGCATCAATGGAAAGGTCAAACTTGTCAAACCTTTTTCCCGTCTGCTTGTCTATCTTCGTCGAAAGAGACAGGTTACGTCTTAAAAAGGCCAAAGATTCGTCCAGCATCTCGGGAATGGTCCCCTCGATGCGCTTGTTGTCCTCGAACCTATTCCCTTCGGAATCCAATGCGCCTTTCTCTTCCCCAAAAAATTTTACTGCCGTAATGCACAATTGGGGAGCAAATGCCTGCGGATAATACCCGAATAACCACTCAGCCGCCAACGTCACTTTGCCATCCTTGAGAATGCTCATTAGAGGGTATATCTGCTCGTCACGCAATGTGGCCAGATGAGGTTTATTCGCCTTTAGCCTCAGCAGGTAATTGGCCAAATCTGATGGATCCAACGTGTCGAAGCCGCATCCATCAATTGTCCGGATGTCATCTTGGTATTTTCTTCGGAAAGCCTCAAAGCTATATATCTCATACCCTGTCATTGGCTCGTCCATGTCGCCAACCCTTTTGTACGAACCCCTTAGGCGCCCTTTTCCCTCATAGAAGCAAGGACGCTCAGAAACGTCCATTCCTGGAATTTCGGCGGAAACGACCACGCAGCCATCAACATCAGCTATCGTGAACAGAGCCTGAACCTTAGGCTTCATTTGCAGACATTGTTCAGAAACATGCTTCTGGAGATCCTGCGCATCGTATACGCCAACTACGTCAAAATCTTTCGACTCATCAACGCCAAATAGAATCACCCCGCCCTCATCCTGGTTAGAAAAAGAAGAAAGCGTATCGTATAGTCTTTTCGGACACCCCTTGCTTGCGGCCTTCACCTCAACTGTTTGCTGCTCCGCTTTCAGCCGCTGGGCCTCGCGGACCAAGTCAACAAGCTCTTCCTTTAGCATGAAGACCTCCAATAAGCCGAACTATTCCCTAGGATTGATGCGATTTCTTTTATTTTGTACTAAATGGCACTTTACGCAATTAGTTTGTACAAAGTAATTAGTAATTTGTACAAACTAGTAAATAATTCGTACTAATAATTTGATATTTTGCACAAATTGAGTGCTAATTCGTGATCTTGATTGCCAATTAAAGGGCAGTTTGTACAAAATGCCACCAAGAATTACAAATTAGCGTTTCTAGAACTGTCAATTTGCAACCATGCAAGAACAGAAATAGGGCTGGAAGAGACTTCCAGCCCTAGACCAACAAACTGCCCCTATTTCCCTGCGGCTTTCAATGCTGCTTTGGGGCCTGCCACCAGCAGGTAGTACAAGCCCTTGCGCAGCGGCGTGGGGTTGTCCGGGAAGAACTGCTCGAAGCGCTTTGGGTGCTCCATCAAATAGCGCAGGTTCGCGTTCTGGTAGTCGCTGAACAGCGAGCGATCATACGCGCCGCCCCTGAACCCGGCGCGCAAGTCCTCATGCATCTTGACCACGAATTCACGACGCTGCTCCGGCGCCAAGCGCGCAAAATTCCACATATAGCTGTCATAACGCAGCCTGAACAGGACTTTCCGCAAATCTTCGCAATCAGGATCGTTCTTGATGAAGCGCTCGGCCATGTCGAATTCCTTGCACACGCACATCACCTTTTGCGCGTCGTTCACAGAAGACGCTTCGTTGTCCTGGCGGTAATGCAGGATGGCCTCTTCGGACATAACAACCTTCTGCGCGGTTACCCACACCTTGAACTGGAAGCCCAGGTCCTGGAAGCTTGCGCCCGCCGTTTCAAGAAAACGCACGCCCTTCTCAACCAGCATTTCGCGACGATACAGCGCCGACCAAATAGAAGGAATGCAGTAGAACACCTCGCGAACATCGCGCGGATTAAAGGGGGCATCCGTCATAGGGGACTTGCACACGCTTATAAGCTGGTTGCGTTCCTTGGGCGTGCTCCAGTAGAACCAGTAGTTGGCTTTAGCCACGTCGACAGGAGCATCGGCGCTTGCGCCCTTCACCAGGCCGTACAGCAGCTCCAGCGCATTCGGCTCAAAGAAATCGTCGGGCTCCAGGATGCCAATGTACTCGCCGCGTGCGGTGTCGATGCCCAAGTTCATTGACGCGCCGTAACCGGAATTATCCTTATCAATCAGGCGAAAACGCTGGTCTTTTTCCATGTAGCGCTTGATGATATCTAGCGAACCATCGGTGCTGCCGTCGTTGACGCACAGCGCCTCGAAGTCGGTAAACGTCTGGGCAGCCAGCGAATCAAGCGCCTGCTCCAAGTACTGCTCGGAATTGCAGATGGGCACCAGCACCGAAATAGCAGGCGCAGGCCCTTCGGGCGCAGGGCTGATCTTCGCGGTCGCACGCGCCGCATTCGCACGCGCCTGTTGCTGAGAAATCTGGTTCTTACCCTTTTTCTCGGTCTTCGTGGCAGCGTTTCCGCCACCAGCGCTCTTCGCGTTATTCTTCTTAGCCATTCCCTGCCCCTCTCAAATCAATTAGGTAAAAGTATACCGTTCAAACAAGAAGCAACCACAGGGCATATTTCAGCTGCTGCGAATCGCATCGGGCCACCCACAGGCCCGCGCGTCCACGGGCGCCATACGGCCAGGGCCGGCGCGAATCGCGCTGGACGTCCTCGGGCGCCACGCAGCCACGGGTTTCGCGAATCGCATGGGGCGTTCCGTGTTCGCCGTCGCCACAAGACGCCCTTTCCGCCAAAGGGCCATCACAACTACCAGCTTGAACCACCCAACCACACGCTGTAGTTGGCAAATACCCCACCGATTGGGGCTAGGCACCCAGCGACGCACACGGACATTCGCCGCCCACCTTCTACCCCTGCCCATCGCACCACGAACTTCACAGCAAAGCTTCAACACTTAATTAATTCCTCGCAAACGAGGTGCTTTCCTCGAGCGCATCGCATAGAATCGATCTAATGCAGAACGCGTTCATAAAACGGCGCCAGCAGAGCGCAACATTATTCGCTTCAACGCGTTATTCAAGCCCGCCGCCAACAAGGAGGTTCTTATGAAACTTGGATTCATCGGATGCGGAAATATGGCCAAAGCCATGATCAAGGGAATTATCGCTAGCGGTGCTGTTGCGCCTGGTGAAATATACGGTTCCAATGCAACGCCGGAACACGCCGCCGCCGTAGCCGAAGAATTCGGCATTAACGCTGGCACCAACAACATCACCGTCGCCGAAAACGCCGATATCCTGTTCCTTTCCGTAAAACCCTACCAGTACGAGGCCGTTATTGCCGAAATCCGTGGAGCAGTGCGCCCTGAACAGACCGTCGTCACCATCGCGCCTGGCAAGACTATTGCCTGGCTGGAAGAGCAGTTCGGCACGCCCGTCCGCATCGTACGCACCGCGCCGAACACGCCCGCACACGTGCTGGCAGGCGTTACCGCCTACTGCCCCAACAACTTGGCAACCGCTGAAGACGTCGCCGCCGTCGAATGCCTGCTTGCCAGCTTCGGCACCACCGTTGAACTGGAAGAATCGCAGCTCGACGCCGCGAGCGCCATCGGCGGCAGCTCGCCCGCCTATGTATATATGTTCATCGAGGCCTTAGCAGACGCAGGTGTGGCCGAAGGCCTGAAGCGCCCGCAGGCTTACCAGCTTGCCGCGCAGGGCGTACTGGGTGCTGCAAAACTCGTGCTCGAATCCGGCAAGCATCCTGGCCAGCTGAAGGACGAGGTGTGCTCGCCTTCCGGATCCACCATCCGCGGCCTTGAGGTTCTGGAAAAAGGCGCATTCCGCGGCACCGTTATCGATGCACTGCGTACCACCATCGAAAAGGCACGCGCTCTGTAACGCAAACGGGCGCGGTTGGGTACCTGCGGTGCCGATGCGCTGCGGCAAGCAGCGATTGGCGGAATCCAGAGCAAAACAATTCGACATCAAGGGCATTAGGGGCAGAGCAGCGGAACTGTTTCTGATTGACGACATCGATTAAGCCCGAAGGGAATATGCATGGCCCTCTGCGCTGATTCTTCAGAAGGACCATGCCGACGCACAAATCGAACGTCTCTGACCAAAAATAGCCGCACTTGCTTACGCAATCGCCGCGAATCATCACCCCCCCCAAAAAAAACGAGCCCTCGCTGCATGCGCCAGGGCGCACACCGCACCTACGCCCGCCCGCACAGCACCGAACAAAGACGAAGCCCCAAACCAGTGACAGCAGAGCGCGACATTTACCCGCCAGAATTCAACGTAAACGTACCTAAAATCCCATATAATTCATTATTCTTTTAACAATGTACCCAGGGGATACATTGCGATGGACTTATCCATACCAGTTCAAAGGACAAGTAGAAAGGCAAAGTGGGAACACACGGCAAAAGCGTCAGCAAAGAATAAAACGCTTTCCACTGCGGTAGCACTTGCGATGGCTGCTTCGCTGAGCGTTCCTTTCACGGCATATGCTGATGAAGATGCGAACGCTTCGCAAGAGGCAACCCAGCAAGAGGAAACGACAGCGGCAAACGACGAATCCGCAACCAACAACGAAGAAACTGCAACAGTTAAGGCAACCGGCGAAACTGAGGCAGACGCGAAAGGCGCAATTGCGCTGCATTCCAACGAATCCGCGCAGGCAGTGGCCGAGGTTGACGGCATGAAGTACGCAAGCATCGCAGCGGCAATCGCGGCCATCGATGCTGAGGGCACCGTTACCCTCCTGGGTGATGCAACAGAGGACGTCACCATCCCTGAAGGCAAGGCCATCACGCTCGACCTAAACGGTAAGAAGCTCACCAACAAGGCAAGTCACACCATCACCAACAATGGAACGCTCACGGTAACGGACTCCATTGGCGGCGGCGTGGTTGACAACATCACCCATGCAAAGGCTGCTCTCTCCAACGCAGTAGGCGCAACGGCCACGCTTGAGGGTGGCACGTTCATGCGCAGCAAGGAAGCCGGCAAGGACGGCAACAACAGTGGCGGCAACAGCTACTACACCATTGAAAACTATGGCTCCATGAGCTTCGGTTCTGGTGCATCGGTGGAAAACGCTGGTCACTTCTCCAGCATGATCCGCAACGGCGGCAAGAACACCGCTGAAAGTCCCGCTGAAATGACCATCAATGGCGGCACGTTCAGCGGCGGCATCAACACCATCAAGAATGACGATTACGGCAACCTCACCATCAACAATGGCAACTTCGACAACACGTCCCAGTACGTAATCATGAACTGGAGCAAGGCCACCATCAATAACGGCACGTTCAAGACCTCCAGCAAAGCCACCTCTGCTGTTCTGTTCAATTCTTCGTACGGCAATGACCCCGCTGACATCGGAAGCCTGGAAGTAAACGGCGGCACGTTCACCACCAATTCCGCCGCCCAGCCCGTGCTGACGAACTACTACGACGCCAACAACACGGCAACGTCCACGGTGATAAACAACGGCATCTTCAACGGGGATTTGGTAAACGAGTCCGAGCATAAGGGCCCGCTTTCTGTTTCCGGTGGTACGTTCACGGATCCGGCAGTCGCAAAGCACCTCAAGAGCGGCAAGGCAGTTTTGTTCAACGACGGCAAATATGCTGTCGGTAACAAGGACGCCGTGAAGGGCGATGCAACCTATTCCGTAACCAATACCGACGGAACGGTTGTTTACTTCACCGATGCTCAGGCTGCAAACGACTATGCTAAGGAATCGGGCGCTCAGGCTCCTGTGGTTTTGAAGGTTACCGTTAACTTCGATTCCAACCAGGGCACAGCAGTCGACTCTCAGCTTGTTGCCGTTGGTGACAAAGTGGCAAAGCCGGCAGATCCTACCAAGAAAGGCTATACCTTCTCGGGATGGTTCACTGACAAGGACTGCACCAAGGCTTACCACTTCGATGCTGCTGTAGACAACACACAACCCGAGTTCACCCTGTATGCCGGCTGGAAGGCAGCGGCTCCTTCTACCGTTCAGCCCGGTGCTGGCGACAACGGCAATAACTCCTCTGCCAATGCGAACGTAAACGTCAACACCGTTAACGACAATGGCGACAATGCCGCAAGCGAAGCAAAGGCGACTACCGTGAAGACGGGTGACAACCTTGCCCTTATTGGTGGCGCAATTGCCCTGATTGCCGTTGCGGCTGCTGCCGTTGCAGGATTTGCACTGCGTCGCAGGAAGATGAACTAGTTTTTTGCTCACTACGTTTCACTGACCGTAAGGCAATACGGCGGTAACGCGTACGGCAAAGGGTCGGGCCTGAGGAAATCTCGGACCCGACCCTTTTGTTTTGCTTTGGGACAATGGGGGGCGGGTACTGTTTTCTCGCGCATCCTTTCGCATTGGCCTTTTGAGTCCTGGAGAAATCCAGGGCTTTTTGCTTACCCGTCTAACAAGCAGAGCCCTGCTTGCGACCAATTACGCGAGCAGGGCTCTGCTTTTGTGCGTGTTGCCAAACAAAAAAGGGCGATCACTTTTGCGAACGCCCTTAGTAAAGCTGGAAATTTGGTATCAGTCCCTATATTCCCTCTTACGCCATGAATTTGTAGACGGCTTGGGTGTAGGCCACCGGGTCGTCGATAGGCAGACCCTCAGTGATCAGCGCCTGATCGTACAGAATCGTGGCGTACAGGTGCACCTTTTCGGTATCTCCATCCTCGAACGCCTTCTGCACTGCCTTGAATACGGGATGCTCGGCGTTCAGTTCGAGCACTCGATCGCTCTTTACGTGCTCGCCGTCGGGACCCTGCGCCAAGATCTTTTCCATTTCCAGCGTGATGGGACCTTCTGCGGTTACGCATGAAGGGGTATCGGTCAGGCGGGCGGAAACGGCAACGCGCTTAACCTTGCCATCGAGTGCCTTCTGCATTTCGGCGAACAGGCCCTCGTTTTCCTTCGTAATTGCTTCGGCCGCGCTCTTTTCGTCCTCGGTTTCAAGGCCCAGGTCGCCGCCGGCGACATTCTTGAACTGCTTTTCGTTGTATTCGCTCATCGACATGAAGCAGAACTCGTCAACATCCTGCGGGCACAGCAGCACGTCGAAGCCCTTGCTCAGCACCGTGTTCACAATGGGGCGCTTCGCCAAACGGTCAATGGCCTCGCCCGTTGCGAAGAAGATCGACTTCTGGTCCTCCGGCATGGCCTCCACGTACTCGGCCAGCGTCACCATCTTCTGCTGCTTGGCGGAGTAGAACAGCAGCAGGTCAGCCAGCACATCCTTCTTCATGCCGTAGCTGGTGTAGATGCCGTATTCCAAATTGCGGCCAAAGCCCTTGAAGAACTTTTCGTAACCGTCGCGGTCGTTCTTCAGGAACTTCTCCAGTTCGCTCTTGATCTTCTTTTCGAGTTTGTTGGCGATGGCGCGCAGTTGGCTGTTCTGCTGAAGCGTTTCGCGCGAGATGTTCAGCGAAAGGTCCTGCGAGTCCACCACGCCCTTCACGAAGCTGAAGTAGTCGGGCAGCAGATCGCCGCACTTTTCCATGATCAGCACATTCGAGCTGTACAGTGCCAGGCCCTTTTCGTAGTCCTTGTTGTAGAAGTCGTACGGCGGGCGCTTGGGGATGAACAGCAGCGCATCGTAGGTCAGCGCGCCTTCCGCGTGCACGGAAACGGTGCGGGCTGGGTCCTCGAAATCGTGGAAGTCGGTCTTATAGAAGGTGGCGTACTCTTCGTCGGACACCTCAGACTTGCGGCGCTTCCAGATGGGGATCATGGAGTTGATGGTTTTAACCTCGCGCACCGTTTCGAACTCGGGCTTGTAGTCGTCGCCAGCATCTTCGGGCTTGGGCAGGGGCTTGCGCTCCTCCATTTCCATGTGGATGGGGTAGCGCACGTAGTTGCTGTACTGCTTGATGAGGGCCTGGAGCTCATACTGGTCTAGGAATACGTCGTACTCTTCTTCGTCGGCGTTGTCCTTCAGGTGCAGGGTGATGCTGGTGCCGTGGTCGGCGCCCAGTGCGGCGGCTTCTTCCGCGGTGGCGGGCTCGATGGTGTAGCCCTCAATGCCGTCGGATTTCCAGGTGAACGCCTCGGCCTCACCGTATGCGCGGGAGGTTACGGTAACTTCCTTGGCAACCATGAACGAAGAATAGAAGCCCACGCCGAACTGGCCGATGATGTCCACATCTTCGCCCTGCTTTTCGGCGTTTTCAGTCTTGAACTCAAGGCTGCCGGAATGGGCGATGGTACCCAGGTTGGTTTCGAGCTCGTCGCGCGTCATGCCGATGCCAGTATCGGAAACGGTGATGGTGCGTGCGTCCTTGTCGAAGGCAACATCGATGGAAAGGTCGTCCTTCGAAACGGCGATAGAGGTATCGGTAAGGCTCTTGAAGTAGAGCTTGTCCACCGCGTCGGATGCGTTGGAGATAAGCTCGCGCAGGAAGATTTCCTTATTCGTGTAGATGGAGTTGATCATCAGATCGAGGAGCTTTTTGCTCTCAGTTTGGAACTGCTTCATTCAGATCCTTCCTTCTTTGGGCGAATGGCACGCGCCACACGGCACAGACGCGGCAACACCCTATTTATATTGTGGGCAAACGCAAATTAGCACTCCCGCAAGAGGAGTGCTAATAAGAATTCTAGTATGGGAACTGCACCTGTCAAGGAAGGCGAAGGCCGCCCGCCCGTTTGTAACGCGGCTGTTGCCTTTCGGGCGGTTTACGGCGAACGCGCGCGGGCGATGGTAGTGCGCAGCGCGTCAATCACCGTGCCGCGGAACGCGCCCTTTTCCAGAACCACAACTCCGCGAATGGTGGAACCGAAAGGCGAGCACACCTCGTCCTTCAACTGGCCAGGATGCTTGCCCGATTCCAGCACCAGCTTCGCAGAACCCAAAACCGCCTGCGCAGCAATCTGCTGGGCCTGCGGGCGCTTAAGCCCTTCGGCCACGCCGGCGTCGCAGCCTTCGCCTATTACCAGCGAAAATAGCAGCAGCCCTAAGCGTTTTAGGCGCTATTCCTTCTCTTCGCCTTCTACCGTCTCGGGCTCTTCCTCGAAGCGGACATCAATCTTGTCGATACGCAGGCCGTCCATCACACGAGCCATCATCGTGATTTTCGTGCCCTCGTGATGCAGCTCGTACGAATCGCCCTCGGCAGGGATCTTGTCCAGCAGGTCGAGCATCAAGCCACCCGCGGTCTCGTAGTCGAACACGGGCACGGGCTCAAATCCGATGAACTCGACGAACTGGTCAACTGGCAACGAGCCGTCAACCAAGTAATGATGCTCGCCTACCTTCAGAATTTCATCCTGATCATCGTGGAGATACTCGTCTTCCATGCGGCCGATAATCTGCTCAACCACATCGGTCATGGTAACGATGCCGGACGTGCCGCCATGCTCGTCAACCACCACGGCGATTTTCGTGTGCTTAGCCTGCAGCACCTGCAAAAGTTTCGCGATGGAAATGCTCTCCGGCACCGCCTGAATAGAGCGAATCTTCAGGTCTTTCATCGTAGAGCCCTCGGGCAGCAGATAAGCATCCTTGATATGCACGAAGCCCACGATGTTGTCCTTGTCCTCGCGGAACACGGGGTAACGCGTGAATTTGTTCTTCCCCATGAAGTCAAGATTTGTTTCAAGATCATCGTCGTAGTCGATGGCCAACACCTCGGTGCGAGGCGTCATGATAGCCTTCGCGTCCTTATCGTCCAGGTCGAAAATGTTGTCCAGATACTGGTACTGATCCTGCTCGATAGATCCGCTCTCAGCGCTTTCTTCAAGCAGCAGCTTAATTTCTTCCTCGGAATAAGCCTCAGTTTCATTCTTGGCATCGTGGCCGGTCAAGCGCATAACGCCATTGGTGGTAGCGTTAAACAGCCACATGATGGGATAAGTAATGCGATAGAACGCATGAAGCGGGCCCGCCGTGTGCAGCGCGTAGGTTTCCGTCTTCAGAATAGCCATGCTCTTAGGGATGAGCTCGCCGGCCACCACATGCAGCGTGGTCATGATGAAGTAGCCAATACCCACCGAAATAACGGTGACAGCCGTGTCGGGCAAGCCAAAGAACACGAAGATCGGGTGAAGCAGCGCGGCAAACGCGGGCTCGCCCAGCCAGCCCAACGCCAGCGAAGCCAGCGTAATACCAAGCTGGCAAGCCGAAAGGTACTCGTTAACGTTGTCGGCCATCTCGAACGCACGCTTGGCGCCCTTCTTGCCTTCTTCCACCAAAATCTCAATCTGCGATTTACGCACGCGCACCAAGGAAAACTCGGCGATAACGAAAAAAGCGTTCATCAGCAGGAACAGGACCACCAATATCAAACTTAACCAAATAGGCATCTAGGTACAAAACTCCTTGCATAAGCGGGTGAGAAGCGGAATCGCTATCTCTCACTGCGGGGACGAGAAACAGATCGGCCATTTCTCATTGCGGGAATGGGATCGGGAAAAGAGGTTCAAACTGCTTTTCCGCTAAAGGGGAATCGGTGCGCTTTGCGCCCTTTCCGAGAAAACCGAAATTACACGGCCATCTCCCCCTTTGGGAAGGGCATAAGACGCGTTACGTCCGCCAACAAGGAAAGGCGCTTGCGCACGTCCAGGCATAAGCCACGCGCAAGGAAGAGCTGCAACGCTGTTTGCGCTGCAGCATCTGAATACAGAAACGCAGCCTTTTCTTCACACGAAGACAAAGACCGCGCGGGACCAAAAAGAGAATTATTGCATTGTGCGGTGCGTTTTCGGGTCGAGCAACATCGACCGCCGCCGTCGGAGTCGTTCACGACAGCTTCATCTCCTATTCTGATGGCCGCCGCCATCGTTGGTCCCACAACCCGTTTTGCGTAAACAGGCACGATATCTTTCAGAATAGTACCGCGGAACAACAGCAATTCAACGAAACACCATCACAGCGCCATGTTTTCGACGGCAAACGACACAATCCCGCTGTTTCGGCCTCGTCGCGGACGCGACGACAGAGATGCGAGTGCCGGCCTCATGCGAAATCCCAACCAAATCAACAACGCGCGCCGCCGCAAAACGGACGCGCAGGGCAAAAGGCGCGTGGACGGCGAGGTGGGATATACCCAGCGACGCGAGGCGAATGCGCTTGCCCCGCATGGGACGACACGGAATGTACGCACACCTCACACGGGAGCAACGGGCACGTCTCACGCGAAGGCAGGCGCGACAACAGGAGCATCTTGCGCGTAAGCGGGGAGCAGCTCGAAGCTGCATGTGAGCGAACCCACGAAACAGCCGCGCCACCCCGCACAAACGGGGACAGTGCGCGAAACACGAGCACCGCCCCATACAAAGCGAGGGCAGTGCGCGAACCGCGAGCACCGCCCCACCCCACCCGAAAAAGATCAAAACGCTCAAACGGAGCACCTAGGAATGGCAAGATCTGCGCGCCGTGCATGATTCGAGGGGCCTGTGCAGCGAAAAGTGCCCCTTCCTGGCAAGA
>OLPC01002417.1_pt1 | contig 13991 bp, 12 predicted proteins | sample 1672341 | NCBI WGS metagenome assembly OLPC01 (sample SAMEA3136673, study PRJEB25190) | human gut metagenome | reverse complement strand
CGCCATCGATGCCGTTCCCGTTCCTTTGGTGCTGGTGGTTGTGGCGCTTTTGGGCTATGGCCTGCTCGTGGTATGGTCGGCGATTCAAACGAACGAGAATTATTCGTTCTCGCGTCAGCTCATGGGCGTGGCAATGGGTGTTGTCGCCATGCTCATCTGTTATTCCTTCGATTATCGACGTCTTGCGAATTACACGACGCTCCTGCTTATCGTGAACGTGGTGCTCATTTTGTCGCCGCATTTGCCCGTCATTGGCGTCGAGAGCAAAGGCGCGCAAAGCTGGGTCAAAATCGGCATTCAGCTGCAGCCGGGCGAATTCGCGAAAATCACCGTGATTTTGCTCGATGCCGCCGTTATGTCGAAGTTCGGTGGCAGGCTCGACGATCCGCGTGAGTTCATCAGAGCGCTTGCGTATATCGCGATTCCGTTTTTATGCATCATGACGCAGCCTGACTTGGGCACGGGTTTGGTCTACTTGGTCATTGGCGCCGTGGCACTTATTATGGGTGGCGCGCGCTGGAAGTATTTGATCGTGCTACTTGGCGTGTTCGTGGGGTTGATTGTCGCGGTGTTCGCGATTGACGAGGTGCTGAAGAACGCGACGGGCGATTATGTTTTGCTGAAACAGTACCAGCGCAACCGCTTGCTCGTTTTCTTGGATCCGAGCGCCGACGTGACGGGTACGGGTTTTAACCTCAATCAGGCTATGATTGCTATCGGGTCGGGCGGGCTTTTCGGAAAAGGCCTGCTCAATGGTTCACAGTCGAGCCTGGGCTTCGTTCCGGAATCGGCGACTGACTTCATTTTCTGCGTGCTTGCCGAGCAGTTCGGCTTCGTGGGGTCGATGGCCCTCCTCGCGCTCTACGGTGCGCTCATCTACGTGAGCATGCGCATCGCACGCAACTCGAACGACCTTTTCGGAACCTTGATAGTCATGTGCGTTGTCGGCATGTGGTTGTTCCAGATATTGGAGAATATCGGCATGGATTGCGGGCTTATGCCCATCACGGGCATCCCCCTGCCGTTTGTGAGCTACGGTTCGACCGGCATGATCATGAGCTTCATGGCGCTGGGGCTCATCGGCTCGGTCTATCGCGGCTCGAACATCGACAAGAAGAAAGAAGGGCGGCTATGAAACTCCCCATCGACCTTAAGGCGGTCATCGAGGCGGCGACCGACATCGAAAGCGCGCGCAACACTCCAGTGTCTGTGAGTGTGCTCATCGACGATTCGGCGCCTGGTGATGTGGCGGCGCATGTTCGCTCGGCCTTTGTCGGCGCGGGTGCGCATGCTCGCGTGACCGTGGGGTATTTCGCGGGTCCCGCCTTCTCGCCGTACGAAGGCGACGACATGGCGGTGGTCGTTGCCGGCTTTTCCGAGGAAGTGGGTCGCCGAGCTGCGGAAATTCGTGCTGCGGGCGTTCCTGTGATGGTCGTGACGTCGATGCCGCGCCTTGTGACAGACATGGCGGTCGCGTACGGCAACCCCATTCCCGAGGGCGATCTGGTTGCGCCCGAAGGCGTTGAAGGTTGCGAGGCCGACGGCGACGCCGCCTGCGAGAGCGGGGATGTCGCGGGCGTGAACGCGCAGTCGCCCGAGATCCTCGACTCTCCGATTCCCATCGATGCCGCCGCAGCGGCAGCGCTCGATCGCCGGATGGGCGAGTGGGTTGTGGCGGCGTGCCGCGAGAAGCGCCTCGCCCTCGCGCTGTCGTTCCCGTTCGTGCGCAGGCCGCTCTCGCTCGAGGCCGTGAGCGCGACATCGCTGCAGAACGCGGGCATCGGCCTTGTGCTCTTTATTCCGGGCGCCGACATGCCGCTCATGACGCTCAACCAGGCGAAGATGCTGCTCCAGATCGCCGCCGCATACGGCGAACCCATGAGCGTCGCGCGTGTGAAGGAACTCGCCGCCATCGTCGGCGGCGCCTTCGCGTGTCGCAGCGTCGCCCGCCAGGTCGCGGGCGCGGTGCCCGCCATCGGCTGTGCCGTGAAGGCCGGCGTGGGCTATGCGGGCACGAAGGCGATGGGCCTTGCGGCCGTCGAGTACTTCGAACGCGGCGGCAACATCGCAGGTCTTGCGGGCGTCGTTTCCACGGCGACGGCGAAGGCGACGCAGATTGCGGGCGATGTCGCGGCCACTCCTGCGGGGGCTCGCGTGCTCTCGACCGTGAAGGCGGCGGTTCGCCAAGGCGCCGCGTCGGTTCTCAAGAAGACTGAATAAGGGCCGCACCTGCGGTTTTGGACATCGAGGGGGATACATGATCGACTTGTGGCCGCGGCTTGAGCCGCTGCTTGCGCGCGTTGAGCGACCGGCGCGCTATCTCGACCACGAATGGGGAAGCACGCACAAGGAAGGTGCGGACTTCAACTATTGCATGGTCTACCCGGACACCTACGAGCTCGGGCAGCCGAACCAGGCGGTCCGCATCCTCGTGAACGCGGTGAACGCGACCGAGCATCTCGCTGCCGAGCGCGCGTTTCTGCCTGCGGTCGACCTAATCGACCTCATGCGCGAAGAGGGCATCCCGATGTTCTCGCTCGAAAGCTGCGCTCCGCTTTCGGAATTCGATGCCATCGGTATCACGCTGCCACATGAGCTCGCGGCGACCAATGTTCTCGAAGTGCTCGACCTGTCGGGCCTCCCTCTGCGTGCGGTCGATCGCGCGCAGGACGATCCGATTGTGCTCGGCGGCGGGCCCTGCGTCTTTAACCCCGAGCCCTATGCACCGTTCTTCGACGCGATGCTCATTGGCGAAGGCGAGGAGTCGCTGCCCGAGGCGCTGCTCTGCGTGCGCGAGTGCCGTCGTGCGGGTGCAACGCGTCAGGATATCCTGCGCTCGCTCGCGGCGCTTCCTGGATGCTACGCTCCCTCGCTGTATCGCGTGCGGGGCGAGGAAGAGGCGCAGCGTGCGGGCTCATGGGTCGAGCCTGTGGAGCCGGGCGTTCCCGAGCATATCGAGAAGCGCCTGTTCTCGGGCTTTTCGGAAAGCTCCGGGTGGGAGCCGTGCATCGTCCCTTACACCGAATGCGTGCATGATCGCCTCTCAGTCGAGGTGCTGCGCGGGTGCGCGCGCGGATGCCGCTTCTGCCAGGCCGGCATGATGTATCGCCCGGTGCGCGAGCGCTCTGCGGACAACGTGGTGTCGTCGGTGCTCGAGGGCCTTGCCGACACTGGATACGACGAGGTGAGCTTGACCTCGCTTTCCTCGACCGACCATTCGCAGATCGCCGATATCCTCACCAAGCTGAACCATGCCTGCGACGGCAAGGGTGTGCGCATCTCGCTTCCCTCCCAGCGTCTCGACTCGTTCGGCGTCGACATGGCCGAGCTTGTCGCGGGGCAGAAGAAGGGCGGTCTCACCTTCGCGCCCGAGGCGGGTACGCAGCGCCTGCGCGACGTGATCAACAAGAACGTGACGGAGGACGATTTGTTCGGGGCTATCGATGCCGCGTTCAAAGCGGGGTGGCGCCGCTGCAAGCTTTACTTCATGATTGGCCTGCCGACTGAGACCGACGAGGACATCAAGGGCATCGCGAGCCTTGTGCAGCGCGCCTACGACCGGGCGAAGGCCGCTGTGCCGCCCGAGCATCGTGGCAACGTGCGCGTGAGTGCGTCGGTCGCGCTGTTCGTCCCGAAGTCGCAAACGCCTTTCCAGTGGGACGGCCAGATTCCCCCCGAGGAGGCACTGCGCCGCGTGAACTTGCTGCGCAACAGCGTGAAGTACAAGGCGGTCGATATCCATTGGCACGATCCGGCGACAAGCTTCGTCGAGGCCGTTATGAGCCGCGGCGGGCGGCAGGCGGCCGACTGGGTGGAGGCCGCATGGCGCCGAGGGGCACGCTTCGATGCGTGGACCGAGCTCTTCTTGGAGGACGCCTGGCGGAGGGCTGCGTCCGACGTGGGAATCGATCCTGCGGAAATCGCGCAGGCGCAATGGGAAACCTCGCGCGTCATGCCGTGGGCGCATATTTCCACTGGTGTGACCACGCGCTACCTGGCGCTCGAGCGCAAGCGTGCGGCGGCGGAGACCACCACACCCGACTGCACTTTCGAGAAGTGCACGGGCTGCGGTGCGTGCCAGGCGCTCGATTGCGACAACATGCTTGCTGGCGTTCGCTCCACGCCGAGCGCGCCTGCCATCGCGGCTGGAGAGGCCACGGCGGATGTGACGTCTGCTCAGTCTGCGCAGGCCGAGGTCGGTGACGCGCCCGCGTCCAAGATTGCTCCTGCGGGGGCAGAAGCTGTCGGCGCGCCCGCATCAGCTGCGGCTTCTCCTGCTGCCGCTGAGGTATTGGGAAACGATAGTTCCGCGGAGGCGGCGAGCGACGAGCGCCCGCTTCCCGCGTCCGAAGGGGGTGCGCGATGAGCGAGCCGCAACAAGTATTTCGCCTTCGCTTGACGTTTGCCAAGCAGGGACGCCTCTCAATGCTGTCGCATCTGGAAGTCGCCCGTGCGCTTGAGCGCACCGTGCGCCGTGCGGGTTTGCCCTATGCGGTGAGCCAGGGCTTCTCGCCCCATATGCTCATTGCGTTCGGCGCGGCGCTGCCTGTCGGTGTCGGAGGGACTCACGAGATCGCCGACGCCCGCCTGACGCATTACGTTTCCGCTGACAAGGCGCTTTCTGCTCTGCAGGAGGCGAGTGTGGCCGACCTCATGGTGAAGGATTGTCGCTACATCGAGCCCAAGGCTGCTGCTGCTTCGGTTGCGTTTCCCGTGAGCACGTATCGGGCGCTTCTGTCGTGCACACCGGCAGTGCTCCCGCTGCCCGATGAGATTCACGTGGTGCGCAAGAAGAAGGAGAAGGTGCTGCGTCCTGCCGAGTTCCTCGTGGGGGACTTCCAGCTCACGGGTGCCGTTGCCACCTTCAAGTTGGAGGCGAAGCCGACGGGTAGCTTACGTCCTGACTTACTTTTGCGTGAGGCGGTCGACAACTACAATTTGGCTGCTTCGGGGGAGATTGTTCAGGGCGTGACCTGGGTGGAGAACGCAGTGGCCCCGGAGGCGATGATTGCGAAGAAGGCCGAGCGCGGGCTCGATTTGCCTTGCTGCGATGGCGATGCGCTTCGCATCCTGAACATCACGCGAATCGCGCAGGAGTAGGGGAACGCGTTGCAAGTTGCCAAGCGCTGAGCGCGACGATGGCTGTCGGGCTGGGGTGCGCTCAGTTTGCGATGTCGGGCTGGTTGCATCGAGGGAAAGCCGTTCCGCGCACGGCATCGCGTATGGGCAATCGCTTCTTCGAGAAAAGTTTCGCCGCAATGGGGCAACTTGCGGTACAATAGCTAACGCTGCAAATCGCGGGTGTGGTTCAATGGTAGAACTTCAGCCTTCCAAGCTGATAACGCGGGTTCGATTCCCGTCACCCGCTCCATGAAACACCAGGCCAGAGGCTCAAAGCTTCTGGCCTTTTTAGTTCAGCGGACAGTCTCAATAATAAGTTGCGAAATTGTTTTCGGTCGCTTCGGTATGCTGTTAATTGCTTGGCGCGGCGCTGTTGCTTTTTCCTTTGGGCAAACGTATGGTTCGCCTGCGATTTAATAGAATCATGCACTTGCTTGTACGGATGCGAACTTGTCAATAAGCCTCGCTTGATCTGCTTCTGTACAAAAATGACGATAAGTTATGGAAGAATAGTGAATATAGCTCTCAAAGTATCTAGTGTGTACCGAAAATGTCGCAGTTAGAGTATGGCTGAGATTAACTACTCCACACTTGTATTGTCTTTGGGGACTGATACACAGCTTCTTCACAACATATCGTCATTTTTGTACACGACCTTTAGCGTTCGAGGGCTTCGTTGTTCGCTTTCGTCGATTTCCGTGCTCTTGCTCCTTCAGGTAAAACGTATCGACGAGTTTCGGCCCGAGGGTGCGAGGGCGGCTGGGCGGTCTCGGTGATTTTCCGCCTCTGGCAAAGCGGCGCGAGCTCGAGTGTGTTGGGTTGAACGAATTTACGCTCTTGCGTCAGCTTGTCTTACGTGGCGGACTGGTGGTTTCCTTCTCGATTTTTGGCAGCTGAGCCAGGATATGGTCGTCATTTCTTTCGAGTGGAGAAAAACGTCCCGGTGAGGGGCTTATTCTTGGGGTGAAACAATCGAGGCGAAGCCGCGTATGCGACTTCGCCTCGAAAACATTTCAGTGGTGCCGCTCTTGCTTGCGGCGTGGGCTCATGCGTGGATGGCTGCCCGATAACGCCCTTAATTGCGACGACGCTTCAGGGCGGTGGCGATCACGCAAGCGCTTGCGCCCGCAACGAGCAGGCATCCCATGCCAATCGCGAATGCCTCATCGCCCGTCTTCGCTAGAGCGGTCTTTGCTCCCGGCTTGTTGGTGGCCGCTCCGTTGTCGGAAGGCTTATCGGTAGCGCCGGGTTGCGGGGCCGGATCGGGCTTGGCAACCGTATAGTCGACGGTGGGAACCGGGAACTCGTATGCCTCGCCGGCCACGCCGTTGCCGTCAATCGGATGGAGCACCGCGCTCTCGTTGACCTTGAGGGTGTGGGTGCCGGGCTCGGTGGGCTTATTCACCAGCAGCTCGCTGTATTCCAGCACGACGGGCCTGCTCGGCGCGGCAGCCTCGTTCAGCGTGAGGATGAGCTTCTCATTTTCCCCAGCAAAAATGAGATTATCAAAGAGTGTTCGCAATCTCATTCCGATGGAATGGCTGAGCGCAATTACTAACAGTGTGCCTAGATAACCCGTCAAGTGATATTTGGCGTGAGAAGGTGTGGTGTATATACGTGAGTGGTTGCGCTGACCTTGGTGAGCCAGGTTGAAAGCGGTATAAGGCCCGCCAATTTCGTTAAGGGACGATGATTGCGGGGCAGACGTGACGAGAAGGGCGGGGCAACAGGGAAGGGAAGGAGCGGCGGAGAAAGCAGAGACTGCTCCCTTGCAAAGTCTTTCCTGCGGATTTCGATTCTTCTGCTATAATCGATGCCGCTGTGCAGCGTCGGGATGTGGCGCAGTTTGGTAGCGCGCCTGCTTTGGGAGCAGGATGTCGCAGGTTCGAATCCTGTCGTCCCGACCAGTCGCGGGTGTGGTTCAATGGTAGAACTGAAGCCTTCCAAGCTTCTAACGCGGGTTCGATTCCCGTCACCCGCTCCAAGAAAACCGCAGGCCAGGGCACAACTTGCTCTGGCTTTTTTGTTTTGTGCGTCAGCTCGTATGTCAGATGCATGTCAGACGGCTGCAAGTAATGTCTGACGTCCGCCTGCGAATACCATCCGAAGACCCATAGGTCAAAGCCCGTCCCTAGCGATCGCTCATCACATTAGAAAACGTAGCGCTCGATTCATCCAACAGCGTCGAAAGCGCACGCAAAATTTCCTTCACCCACCAGCTGACCTCGAAACGCCTCAGAGCATTCCCAATAACCCTGCGGCCTAGCCGTCAGCAAGACCTTGCGGTAATAAAAAGGCTCTGTTAAACCAGAATTGACATGCTGATGAAATGAGGTAGGAGGCATCGATGCCTCCTACCTCTCGGTTTCAGTCGCCCATGGACGGTAGGTCGATTTCTTTCTTAAGTAGGCTGCCAAGCTTTTTCTGGACTGCTAATAACAGGTCCTCGCACCTCTGGGCTTCATTCACCAGTTGCACCAGCCGCTTCAACTCCTCGGCATACCGTCGCTCATCCAACCGAATGGACATCCCCACTCACCCTCCTTCACACTACCATCCCAGCGCACAACCAGCCGTCACGCCATGGGCAGCGCCGTACACACGCCAATGACGAACAACGCCTCGGCGGTGAGCCAGAACGCGGCCGGCCACTCGCCACACGACTCACGACGATTATCCACACAAAAACAGACAGCCGCCAAATCCAACGGGAACCACAGGAACCCAACGAACAACGCAACCAGCGGGGCCGCCACCAACGCGAAACCGCTCACATGACGGGTCAACGCGATGCCGATGGCCGCGACCAAGCCAACCAAGCCACCACCGTACGATATATAGCGAGGAAGAATATTCGACCCACGATACCGATCCTCCCGGTACAGGAACAGGGAACCCGACACCAGCAGTACACCGGCCACCAAGCCAATCACCCACCAACCACCCGACGCGGGCTGTGCCAAAGGCGCAGGCAGACAATCAGACGACCAATCCACGAAATCCCCCGGCTTCAACAAGCCAGTCGCCACATACCGGTCCCACAACCATCTACGACCAACCTCCTGACCCACAAACGAACCAACCGCAAGCATCGCCAAGGAGGCGAACATCACGAAAGGCACGGTCAGACGAGGCCACAAACTGCCAATCGCGTAAACGATGAACGGAGACAACGCCATCGACGCAAACACAATGACGAACACCCCAACATTGGGGACGGCCATCAACGGCCACCAATCACCCGACCCATTCGCCTTCGCCGCATCCATGAACACTACCTGCACCACCACGGACACCACAAAAACAAACAGGAACCACAAAGACTTCAACACCACGCCACGCATTCCGAACGCACGACGCCCCGGACGCGGACCATGCAGATGAGGAACCGTCAACGCCAACAAGCCATGACTCTCATACTCCAGAGTCGGACCACCATTCGCCGCAGACCGTTCATACTTGTCTCTATCAATGGTCTTTAACATATCCCTGACCGCAGGATCGTTCCGATCTCCCTTAGTAAGCAGAAACTGACGGAACTCCTCATCAGACTCATCCTCCGAAGGAGACTCCGATAAACGTGCATATTGCTCCGGTTGCCGACCATCATTTCTAGAATGCTTACTCATCGTCAATCATCCATCCTTTATAGATCACTGATACCAACTCGAATGGCATTAGATGCCTCAGCCGCCCCATCGGACAACTTGCCTGGTGCCTGATATATGGTCTTGAAATTCCACAAATGATCAGGATCCGGAACGAACGTCTTGAAATAATCCTGTGGCGAATGCTTCCACTGCAGACCACCATCCGTAGTCGGATTCACAAACGGCTTCACCACTTTCGCCGTATTCAACGTGTCATACGTCGCGTTGGCATACGACACAACATGCTGACCAAAATTCATGGTGTCCCACACCGTCCGATGGGTACCGACAGCCGCGATATTCTTCATGTCGTGGATACCCCGAAAATCGGTATACCCGGTTCGGGCATTCATAATTGTGTTGCCGATGGACCACCCATGGCCTTTGCTCCAATCTCCGAATCTCTTGAACTGACCATCCCAGAAATCCCTCATCACCGTGTTGTTTGGGTTAGAATGAGCGGCATTCGCGGCCTGTTTCGCATCCTGCCAACCGGAAACGAAACGATTCCACGCCCTGCCACTGTTCTTCAACGAATGCCCAACATTATGCATTCCCTTGCCTAAAGCATCCCAACCTTCGTCAGGCAATGGTCTGGAGTCGAATTTCGCTTGCACTACCGGTATTGCACGGAAGTCCCGACCGAAATCGCGGCAGATGCGCTCCGCCTGTGTTTTCTTCTTCAACAGCTCCACGGGAGTCTCCGGCGACACGTATCTTTTGAATACCCGGCACAACTGCACGCGCATCCACGAACTTCGCTCTGCGGCGATGTTCATGAACAACTCCGTCGAACTCGCTGAAATCTCCAGCATCCGCCGGAAGCTCTGCAACACAGGCTCGTACAACAGACACGCCTGCTCAAGGATGTCCGGGTAAAATTCGCCAGAGGACAGCGTTATGTAGTTCCGCCTCTCTTCGTGCCCGTAATCACGGAACGACTTCTCTGCCATCATCACCCCTTCGCCTGCGTCCGCTGCGCCTCACCCTTGACCTCGAATGGCAGTCCTTTTTCTCTGATGACCGCTTTGAGGAAGATGTTGACCGCGCTGGTGAGGTTCAGCCCTAATGGCTCAAGAACTTTCAGCGCCTCGTCTTTCACCTCGGGGTCGAGGCGCATGGTGGTGGTCGGGGTGTTCGCCATGCTCGGTTCCTTTCACGCTTGCCGATTACAGTGTACATACAGTCTATGCCGTGACGCCCCAATAATCCATGTACGGCGGCATCACGTGCGCCCAATTGCGCACGGTGTTGTCGCATGGGGTGACGTTGACCTGACGGACGGCGATGCTCTCCCGGTCCTGCGTGTAGGTTCGCCTCCATAGGAACCATGCGAGGTATTCGTCCAGCCGTTTCGTGCTTACGCCACGGAACCCACTGAGAAACCCATGGAAGAGGGAGTGGAGCGTATTGGCCCGGTTGATGGCGTGGTCGTCCGCCTCTGTTTGAGTGAGCGTGACGCCCAAGGTTTCCATGGCTCCGGGGTAGGCGGCGGCCTTGTCTGTGATTGCGTAGGCTCCGCGTGCAAGCTTCCCGCCCAACGCGATGATGGCGCAGCTCTTGGATAGCAGGCCGCGTCCGCTCATGGTCAGGAACGCGCTTCCGTCGTCGGCGACGCCGGTCACGACGCAGATTTGCTCCTTGCTCAGGCCGCGCTTGGACGCGGGCGTGCCCCTGTGATGCGCTGGGCGTGGCAGACGGAACTTGCCGCGTCTGTGGTTGCCTTTGAAGCTCTCGCGCAGGTAGGTCTCGTCCAGCTGGACGGCACACCCGGCTGCGGCATGGAAGCGCGGCAGGTGACGGCGGATGGACTCAATCAGTCTCATGCGCATCAGCCATGAGGTGCGCAACGATATGTGGCAACGGCTGGCGCATTCACGCAACGGCAGGCAGTCCACGAAGCATTCGAGGTAGCGCATCCATACGGCCGGCCTGAGCTTACTGCGGGTGATGATGGTGTCCGCCGCATTGCGGAACGTCCTGTGGCAGTCCTTGCATAGCCAGCGTTGGGTACCGTCGTGGTCGTGGCCTTTGCGCACGACGTCCAGCGAGCCGCAGCGCGGGCACGCCACGCCGTCGTCCGTCGCCGGATGCAGGGCGTGGGTGTAGGCGTCCTCGTAGATGAGGTCGCGCAACGAGCTGATGGCCCGTTGGCGTTCCGTCGCGCTCATGGCCTGTAGTTGGCGGCGGATGCTGTCGATGAAGGTCATGTCCACCATCTCCCATCTGTAATTACAGTGTAGTTACAGATTGGATGGAAGTCAAACCCACAATGTCAAAACTGGTTTAACAGAGCCAAAAAGAAAGCAAGCAAACAAACATCAGGCAAAGGTGTTTTGGAGGTTGAGCTTCTGACGACGGATTGCAATATGGACAATGTGCCTTTTAGCAAAATATGGGAGTATGGCAAAGATGATTCAGACGACGAGCACGAAAAGCAGTGTTTCGATGCCCTATCTCAACTGACGGAGACGGGAGAATTCGAGAAGCCGATTTATGCTCCGGAGCTCAATATGCCGAGTACGGGGTTGAGGATTTCTCCTACGTTTGCTTGGCCCAGGAGCAAGGTGATGCTGTTCTTAGAGGAAGATGCAGCAGACTTTGATATTGCTCAGGAATCAAATTGGCAGTGCTTCATGACCGGCTCTTCGTTTGAGCCAGAAGAGCTTGTCAAAGCGATAGGGCGATAACATGGCTACGATGATTCCTCGACCCCAAGAGATTTTGAGCCGGCAAGTCTCGAAGACGTTATGTTTCGTGCCTTGGAACAACTGCCTTCCGAATACTATGTTTTCCATTCATTTAGAATCATGAATGTTTCGGATGGGATTGTTCACGAAAGTGAAACTGATTTCGTTATCTTCTCCAAAGATAAAGGACTTCTTTGTCTGGAAGCCAAGGCGGGACAGGTCTCGTGTCGGGAGGGGAGATGGTGCTACGGTAGCGGCTTAGAGATGGCTCATGGGGGTCCATTTCTCCAGGCGGCGAATAACGAGTATAAGATTCGCAGGCTGTTTAAAAACAGAGGACTTTGGAAAGAGATGGAGTCGCTCAAAACGCTGCATGCGGTTTGGTTCCCTTCGATATCGTCGGATAGATTGACTGCTGTCTCTTTTCCGTCTGATGGCGATAGAAGACTTGTTATGACGAAGGAGGATCTAGCAAACCCGCTCCCATCTATCGAAAGATTGTTTTCTTTGGTTCCCAATAACCGAAGGGAGAATAATCTGACGGATGCTCAGGCTGCTCGCATTCTTAATGAGGTGTTGTGCCCTGCGTTTGATTTGTTCGTGTCGCCAAATCTTGCTATCGATCTGGAGCGAAGCTCGTTGAAACGAATGCTTGATGAGCAGGTAAAGGTTCTAGATTTTCTTGACGACCAGCCTTTTGCGGCCATTAATGGCGCTGCGGGTACGGGAAAGACCATGCTGGCCCTAGAAAAGGCGCAGCGTTGCGCCTTTGCGGGAGAGAAAGTCCTGTTCCTTTGCTTTAATCGGTACCTTAGAGACCATCTGGTTCGGAGTTATGAGAACGATCTTATCGATTTCTACACCATAGATGGTCTTGCCGCGAAAATGCTGGGCAGCAGGGCAAGGAAAATCGAAGACCTTCCAAACGCATTGACCGATGCATATCTGTCGAATACGTTCAACTATAAACACGTTATTGTCGATGAAGGTCAGGATTTCGGTCAGGATCGTCTTGAAGAGTCTGGGGTGTTGCAATCATTGTGCGATATCGCTCTCGACCAGGATGGCGGTACCTTTTTCGTCTTCTACGATAGTATGCAATTGGTGCAAAGTAATGCCATACCAGCGTGCATTAGAGATGCGGAATGCCGAATAGTGCTAAGGAGAAGCTGCCGCAATACTGAAAATATTGCAATTACATCGATGAAGTCGCTTCGTAATAAAAAAAAGCCTTTAATGAAAGAAGACTGCGTTAAAGGTGTACTGCCTGTACTTTATCTTGCTGACGAAGAGAAGAATCTGCTGGATTCAATTGAGCTGGCGTTGAGAGATTGTTTCGATAATGGTTTTAAGGACATCGTGCTTCTCTCGTGCGAGCCTTTAGAAAAAAGTTGCACCGTGAGCCGACTGAAGGATGGCTATTTTCACTGGTCAGGAAAGCCTGTCCCCATAACGACATGTCGAAAATTTAAAGGTCTTGAAGCCGATGCGATTGTTCTCATTGATGTGAACAAGGAGTCTATCTTAGGTACTGGCGAAATGCTGTTTTACGTTGGTGCTTCTCGTGCCCGATATAAGTTGGATATTGTTGCTTTCTTGAACGATGAGGACTGCCTAGAAGTTCTTCGGTCGTTTGGCAGAACTTCTAGGCGAAGGCCAAGAAAGATGCTTGCAACTTGTTTGAATACCATGCTCGCTTAGGCGTTTTGGGCGGTAATATCTCCCGATCAGCCCGTGCAGCCTGCAAGCCCCGCGAGCTGCACGGGCATCCCCCTACAGCATCAAGCCCTCGGTAGGCTCAGGTGGCTGCTGGTTGCGGTAGGATTCCAGAATCCTAACCGCCGCTTCTGAGTCGCCGCTCTCGTTCGCGAACCGCACGAGGGTTTCTAGCTGGTCGATGGTGGGGAAGTTGGGCCAGGTGAAGGTGTGTTCGAGTTCGGCTTGCGCGTTGTGGGCGATGAAGTTTTTGCACAGGTCAAGCTTGTCCGTTACGTCATCGGGGTCAACGAAGCGGACGATGGTTTGCAGCCTTTCTTGCGCGAAGGGGGCGGCACTCCTTCGCGCGCCTTGATACAGTTCGCGAAGGTTTTCGCGCGTGAGCAAACCATCTTCGGCAAGGGCGGCGATGCATTCGCTGTTGTCAACGTATTGCACGCCCGCACCCGATTTGCCCTCAGCTGCCGTTTCGACACGCATATCCTGCAGGGCCAGCTCAATCGGCGTGCACAGAATGGTTTTACCCTCACGGGCGTTATCGGGAATGCGCATTCGCTTGCTGTGCAGCCTTGCCCCGGCCAGGGCAAGGCGCCGTGCAAGCTCGTGGTCGTTGCGCGAGATGGCGCTGGCAAGCAGGAACGACAAGCTCTCCGGCGACTGCGCTGCCGTTGCCAGCATCATGTCGAACTGCTCTTCGTCGCCGTATTCTGCAACCGCAAAAACCAACTCATTGCGTTTCAGGCCCGATAAACTTTTGAACTTCGCCAGAACGGTTTCAAGCGCGGGGGACGAACCTCGCGTCTGCAGCTCCTTG
>OLPC01002414.1_pt1 | contig 14011 bp, 9 predicted proteins | sample 1672341 | NCBI WGS metagenome assembly OLPC01 (sample SAMEA3136673, study PRJEB25190) | human gut metagenome | reverse complement strand
AGTATCAGCAGTTCATGGGCAGTCAGAGCAATGATAATGACGAGTTCATGTGGTCTGCAAACTTTGTTGATACAGTTGATTTGAAGACTTTGACAGGTGATTCTCATAACTATAAGACAGTTTCTGTACCTGCAACATGCGGACGCAACGCATTTACAGAAGAACGTTGTTCTGACTGCGGCCTGATTAAAGACGGTACACGTGTTGAAGAAGAAGGTACAGCACACGAGCATCATTACATCAAGTTCCATGAAACATATTATACAAAAGATGATAATGGCAATTGGAATGAAGCAGACAACTATGTTTGCTCAGAGTGCGGTGCTTGTATTACAGAACCTGTTAAGTCCAAATATGAACAGGCTAATTCTACATACGAGAAAAGAAAAGCTATCTGGGATGAAGCTCAGAAGAACGCAGCAGAAGGACATGCTTACACAGCAACAGATGCTGAGTGGAGAGATGATCACACAAGCGTTACATTCCAGAATCTGAAATGTGAAACTTGTGCAAATCAGATCAATAAACTGGATTGTCTCCTTGAATCAGATGAAAATGCAACAAACAAAGCTAACAGAGATTCTATTGAGAAAGCTCTTGCAGAAAAAGTAACTGCAACGGCTAAACTTGTTAGTCACACTGGTACATGTGATCAGGGTGTAACATCTACTTACAAAGCAACAGGTAAGACAGATGATGGTTACAGATATACTGCATCTGATAAGAAGACATCTGACGCAGGTCAGCACCAGTACACAGGTACATGGGCATGGGAACCAGTAAAAGATGACAACGGCAATGTAACTGGATATACAGCATCTGTAACAGGTGTTAAGTGTTCTGTATGTGATGATGAACCTAAAGCAGAGCAGATTACAGTTGCTGATGCAGTTAAAGATACAGAGAAATCTGTAGCTGCAACATGTACAGAAAAAGGTAAAGATGTCTATACAGCAACAGCAACAGTAAAGGATGCTGAAGGTAAGACAGAAATTGGTACATTAACAGATACATATGAAGTTGAATTGGCAGCCCTTGAACATAAGTATGGTGAGCCAACATGGAAATGGAACGATGACCATACAGAAGCAACAGCTGTATTTACATGCGAACGCGGCGATGATACTCAGGAAGTAAAAGCAGCAATCACAGACAAGACAACAGCGGCAACATGTGAAACAGCAGGTGAGACAGTTTACACAGCAACAGCTTCCTTTGGCGGCAAAGATTATACAGATAACCAGAAGGTAGAAATTGCAGCTCTTGGTCATAAGTATGGCGAGCCGACATGGAAGTGGTCTGATGATCATAAGACTGCTACAGCAACATTCAAGTGCGAACGTGGTGATGATACTCAGACAGTAGATGCAACTGTTACACCAGAAACAACAGCAGCAACATGTGAAGCTGACGGTAAGACGGTATACACAGCAAAGGTATCATTTAACGGTAAAGATTATACAGAGACTTACACAGAAACACTCAAAGCCCTTGGCCATAAGTATGGTGCTCCTGTATGGAACTGGACAAAGGGTGAAAACAACACTTACACAGCAACAGCAACATTTACATGTGCAAATGATGAGAAACATGTAGAAACAGTTGATGCAAAAGTAACTGAGAAATCTGATGGCGCAACATGTACAGAGGCAGGTAAGATTACTTACACAGCTAAAGTTACATTTGAAGGCAAAGATTACACAGGTACTAAGACAGAAGAAGTAGCAGCTCTCGGTCATGACTACAAAGTCTCAGAAAAAGACGGATGGAAATGGACAGCTGATAAAGAAAAAGGATATACAGCTGTTGCAACATTCGTATGCAGCCGTTGTAAAGATTCTCATGACGTAACTGCAGATGTTGTTAAAGAAGACAAGAACAGTCAGATCATCTACAAAGCAACTGCTAAATACACAGATGAAACTGGTAAGGAATTTACAGCTACAGCTACAAAGAGTACAAAAATGTCCGTATCTTACATAGTTCACGGTCAGGATTATGGCTGGGAAAAAGACTGGAAGAAAGACGGACAAACGTCTGGTACAGAAGGACAGTGTAAACGTCTGGAAGCAATCCAGATCAAGTTACCAGATGATGTTTCTGGATCTATCGAATATCGTACACATATTCAGGACATCGGTTGGGAAAAGAACTGGAGTAAAGACGGAGCAAAATCCGGTACAGAAGGACAGTGTAAACGTCTGGAAGCAATCCAGATCAAACTGACTGGTGAAGTTGAAAAGAATTATGACGTATACTACAGCGTACATGCCGAGAACTTCGGATGGCTCGGATGGGCTAAGAATGGCGAAGAAGCAGGAACAGCTGGTTACGGATACCGTCTTGAAGCAATCAGGATTCAGCTGGTTACCAAAGGGGACAAAGCACCAGAACTTATTGGTACTATCAAAGAAGCTATGAAAGCAAGACTGGTCGGATACCAGACACATGTACAGGACTATGGTACACAGGCATATGTATATGACGGTGCTATGGCAGGTACAGAAGGCGAGTGCAAACGTATGGAATCTATCCGTATGAAACTCCCGTCTTCAGTGAACAGCTCAATCCAGTACAGATCTCACGTTCAGGATATTGGATGGGAGAAGAATTGGGCATCTAACGGATCATTATCCGGAACAACTGGACAGTGTAAACGTCTGGAAGCAATTCAGATCAAACTGTCTGGTGATGTAGCAAAGAACTATGATGTATACTACAGAGTTCATGCTCAGGATTATGGATGGCTTGCATGGGCTAAGAATGGAGAATCTTCAGGAACAGAAGGATACGCAAAACGTCTCGAGGCAATTGAGGTTCGTCTGGTTCCAAAGGGAACAACTCCAGACCTTCCAGCATCAGCAAATGAAAAAGCCTTCATCAAAAAAAAATAACAAAGCTTAACTTGCAAGGGGCTGTCGGGAAATGAACCGCTCCCCATCAAGTAGACAATTGAAAAAATATAAATTTTTCCTGCCAGTAGAAATTTATCTGCTGGCAGTTTTTATGCAGCTTGCAAGTAAATTTCATGTTTTTCCATTGGCGTTAAAATTCCAAGATTCCTTTGCAAGCGTTTATTGTTGTAGTAATCTATATAATCTTCGATCATTTTTACGAGAGTACCTCTATCAGTGAATCGTTTTCCATAATATCGCTCTCTCTTCAGAATTCCCCAAAAGCCTTCCATTGGTCCATTGTCGATACATTTAGCAACTCGCGACATGCTTTGTATTATTCCAGCATTTACAAGTTTTGTATGAAATGTCCTGTTCGTATATTGGAATCCCCTGTCACTGTGAAACAGTGGCTGCGCACCAGGATTTCTAAGTAAAGCATTGTCTACCGTATCAAACACCAAAGCATTGTTGTTCTTATCACGAATAACATACGAAACAATCCGTCTATCATATAGATCCAGTATTGCACTTAGATAAACTTTATGCTTTTCCATCCCAATATAATAATGGAATTCTGTCACATCAGTGAGCCATTTTTCATTTGGTGCTTTGGCAGTGAACTCCCGATTAAGTATGTTTTCAGCTATATACTGAGGGTTTGCAGCCTGTCTTGTGCATCCGTTGTTAGAATACTTGATAGTTGATTTTATATTAAGTTTACGGCAAATGCGTAGCACACGTTTATCGTTTACATCAATACCATGATATCGTTCCAAGTCATCCCTGATCCTTCGATAGCCTTTATCCGGTGAGTCTGTGTGAATCTTTTCTATCTCGTCGGCAATAAGCCTATTCTTTTGCTCACTTTTAGGAATTTCTCTGTGTAGCCATTTATAATAAGCTGCTCTAGAAACATTACCAAGTTTACAAAGTGCAGCAACTGAATAATTATGATCTTCATGTTCTTCTTTGATTGCCTGATATATATGTTCATGACGGACCAGGCTTAGCCCCGCCTCCTCTCTATTTCTTCGAGTTTTTTTAAAAAAGATGCCTCCATTTCAGCACGTTCTTTCTCTGCTTTTAAAATTTTAACTTCAGCACGCAGCTTTTCTAATTCACTCATCTCATCGGGACGTTTTCGTTTGCCACGGTTATCTCTTAAAGCTTCCACTCCACCAGCTTCATATTTGACTATATAATTGCGAGCCTGTTGATAGGACACCTGGTATTGTTCTGCTGTTTGGGCATAATTACGATCATGTGCGATACAATACTGTACTATTTCAACCCGTTCTTCAAAAGTGGTTTTTCTTCCTTTGGTCATGATAATGCTTCCTCCTGTTCCAGAAGATTTTAATTCTTCATGACCATTATACTTCTTTATCCAGATTTGTAACTTAGCTTTTGAACGGATTCCGTATTTTTTGCAAATATCATCTTGAGAACCATAGCCTGCTAAATAATCTAAGACTGCTTGTTGTTTCAATTCTTTGGAATATTTTTTATTTCCTTTCAATGTGAATGCATTTGCTCCCATAGATTCATAGTTTCGAATCCATTGTTGGACAGATGCGAGACTTACATCAAACATATCGGCAATTCGCCGTTGGCTTTCTTTTCCATCCAGATATAGATTTACAGCATATATCTTATCCTCAACAGATACTTTTCTTTTAGACATAAAATATGCTCCCTCCTAAGTGACAAGTTTTTATTATTTCACTTGTCTACCTAGAAGGAAGCATATCAATAACAGTATAAAGCGTAGTTGATAGCCTTCTTCTTTTCGCTTCAATAAATTATATTTACGGTAGAAGGAATGTATACATTACTATAAAGTGACAGATGCTTCCGCCCATTACGAACAGATGAAAGATTTCATGGCTTCCGAAATTCTTATGCTTGCTGTTGAAAATCGGGAGCTTCAGTGCGTAGATGACACCGCCAACAGTATAGATGATACCACCGGCTAAAAGCCATCCGAAAGCAGCAGCTGACAGATTATCAAGGATTGTAGAAAATGCAAGCACGCAAGTCCATCCCATGCCAATGTATAAAACGGAAGATACCCATTTCGGACAGAATACCCAGAAGGCTTTGATAAGGATGCCGACAATCGCGAATGCCCATACAATACATAGCAGTGTGATACCTTTGCGTCCGCCGATTACTAACAGGCAGACAGGTGTGTAGCTTCCGGCAATCAGAACGGAGATCATCATGTGATCGATCTTTTTCAGAACAGTGTTTACTTTTTCTGAAATATCAAATGTATGATATGTTGTACTTGCCGCATAAAGCAAGATAAGGCTGGCTGCGTAAATTGTAAGCGATACAATATAAAGTTTGCTCGGTTCACGAGCTGCTCTGTATAGAAGTGGTATTGCAGCAATAATTGCCATGATCATTCCAATAAAATGTGTAATTGCGCTTCCAGGTTCTTTGATGTAAAGTCTTTTTTCCATAAAATCTACCTCCGATACATCTATATAATAACATGTAGTTTTTGATACTACATCCAAGAGATATATATACTATAGCACATATTTATGAAAAAGCAAGAGATATTTTGAAATTAAAAGTATCTTATTCCACAAAAAACAGGATGAAAGAAATCTGTGATGGAAAGTAAAAAACAGGCCGTGATTTCACAAAATTAAAATGTGAAATCACGGCCTGTTCCAGGTTATGTTTCTAATAAGTTCAATCTGTCAATCTATTCGATTACTGTTCCGGTCTTACTATTCAGAGCATCAGAGACTTTATCAAAGGAAGTAATATAAGCTTTGCGGCCTTCGTGTCCTTCTACGAATTCAACTGCTGCACGGAATTTTGGAAGCATGTTGTAAATTCCAAAATGTCCCTCTTCCATGTAAGTTTTTGCCTGATCAACAGTAATTGTATCCAGTGGTTCCTCGTTCGGTTTGCCAAGGTTGATACATACTTTCTCAACATTTGTAAGAATAATAAGAAGATCAGCATTAATTCCTTCTGCAAGCTTTCCGGCTGCGAGGTCTTTCTCGATAACAGCACTTGCGCCACGTAAATGATTATCCTGCTCAAGTACCGGAATACCGCCGCCACCTGCTGCGATAACAATCTGATCTGCATCAAGAAGAGCTTTTACTGCATCAAGTTCAACAATCTTGACCGGATTCGGAGCAGAGACAGCACGGCGGAAACCTTTACCAGGTTCTTCCACTACGAAGTTGCCTTTCTTACGTTCTTCATTCGCTTCCTCAGCGTTCATATAACGGCCGAGAACCTTTGTTGGTGTGTAGAAAGCATCATCGTAAGGATCTACGATCACCTGAGTGAGGACTGTGCTGACTGTACGGTAGATACCGCGGTTGAGAAGCTCTTCACGGATTCCGTTCTGAAGGTCATATCCGATATATCCCTGGCTCATGGCAGTACATACAGACATTGGGGATGCTGTATATTCCGGATGGTTCTTTGCAAATTCATTCAATGCAGTGTGGATCATACCAACCTGCGGAGCATTACTGTGTGTGATAGCAACCTGATAGCCTGCTTCAATCAGATCAGCGATACATTTGGCAGTGCTTTTAACGGCTACTTTCTGTTCTGGAAGTGTAGTTCCAAGTGCACGGTGTCCCAGTGCAACAACGACTCTTTTTTTCATAATATTTCCCTTTCTTCTAAGCTGTAATAGTTTGTCAGGGGGAACAGGTTCATACTGTATTAGAAAAAATCACAACAGTAAAACCAACCTTACTGATAATTAAGATTTTACTATTTTTCATCAGTAAAATCAATATTGGATTATGCCGGACAGCAGATCAAATATAAAAACTGTTGTCAGAAGGATACAGATCAAAATTCTCATCCATTTCTTTAATTTCATGAAGAGACTGTTCCAGCGCGGAGCAAAGTAATAGAAAAATGCACAGCCAAGAAGTGCAAATACTGCCCCATCACCAAGATATGCTTCTCCATTCATGAAAGCAAGATAAGAATGATATTTCGGAAGCTCAATTCCAAAGCCAAGATCAAGAAACAGCTGGATGAGATAATCAAGAACTGTATACACAATAAAGTTGATAATAAACATAGTAGCCGGCTTTTTGATATATTTCTTTAACAGCAACAGTATAAGCAGACCACAGATTCCGTACAACGGGAGCCATGGAAGCGTACGAAGAGTTACATTTTCCAGTGTGCCGCAACTGAGCAGTTCAGAAATGATTTCCAAAAGCCATCCGAAAATAGAAAAGGCATGGAATAAAAATACACAGGACAGAAAGTCATAATTCTGCGCCGGATTGACCGGTGATTTTACTGCGGCAATAGGTGGTTGCACAGAAAAAAGAAATACCGGATACTGATACGGTGCAAAATAAGAGATCTTTGTGTAAGGACCTTCAGAATCGTCATAAAGTGCTTTACTAATCAGAAGCTCATCTTCAGAAGGAACATGCTCAAGATAAGAATCATTGAGCTGCTCATATTTAGGAGCTCTTGAAAGCACATAGTTTCTTCGTAAAAACAGATATAAGGATGCTTTACAGTTCATTTTGTACGGGCGGACATAAAGGATGTCCAGAATTCCAAGTGTAAAGAGAGATAAAAGCTCCCAGCCGAGGAAAGAACAATCTAACAAAAAGAGCTTCCATTTATTTCCCCTTGTAAGCTGTTTAGAGAGAAAAAAGGCATTTTTTTGACTGATTTTTGGATTCTCTGCGAGGATATATGGAATCATGATATATTCATAATGCTTAATAATTCCACCGATAATTGTTAAATCCCAAAGTTTCTGAAAAAGCGTGTAGCAGAACATCACCCAGGAAGGATTTGCCAGGTAACGCAACTTATATAAAAAGAATATTTTAGAAATATTCGTATCCTCATAGTTATAAGATTCAACAAAAAAACGTTTCTCACCGACAATCAAAAGATTACTGACAAAAAACTTATATAAAAGCGAAAAAATGACTCCAAGTGTGAGAAACGAAGTGACAATAAAGTCCGGACGTTTCAGGGAATTCTGAATCGTATGTAAAAAGGATGCAACTACGAAATTATCAGGAATAAAATCGAGAAATGCACTGCTGAAGCTTTCAGCAGAAATAAAAACAGGTAAAATAAGCGCTGTCTTTGTCTGAATCTTATCAGGAAAATAATTCAAAAATAAAGAGCGGGAAATTGGATACGAAGCCGTGAGCATTGCAATCAGAAAGCAGACAGATACACTTCTCCAATAGTTTGATTTTATTAAAATACGCGCCTTTTTCTTGAGCTCTTTTCTTGACCACATAAATAGTATCCCCCATTGAATTGTTGCTGCGGTTCACATGCGTGAATCAGCAACGCATCGTTCCCATAGATAACATAGTTGGGGCTTTTATCCCCAATATCATTATAATTTAGTTGCGTACAGTTTACAAGTTAAGGTTCAGCTCATAAAGAAATATGTTATACTGTAGTTACTGGTCGCACACCGTGTGAACAGTAACTACAGTATAGTTGTTGGGTTCAAGCGGATAAAATCTGCAGGTTAAGCGATTGTGTACCTGCATCAGACATAGAGATAGTGAAAAGAAAAGAGAGGTACGATGAACAGACAAAGCACATTATGTTATATTGAAAAAGACGGAAAATATCTGATGCTTCACAGAGTAGTGAAGAAAAATGATGTGAATAAAGATAAATGGATCGGCGTTGGCGGACATTTTGAATATGCAGAGAGTCCGGAGGAATGCCTTCTGCGTGAAGTGAAGGAGGAGACCGGTTATACATTGACTTCCTGGAAATACAGAGGAATCGTGACATTTGTATATGGAGAAGATGTGGTGGAATATATGTCACTGTATACAGCAGACGGATTTACAGGTGATCCGATCGAATGTGACGAGGGGATTCTTGAATGGGTGGAGAAAGAAAAGATAAAAGACCTGAATCTATGGGAGGGAGACAAGATTTTCTTCCGTCTGATGGACGAAGAAGAGGAATTTTTCTCTTTAAAGCTTGTGTATAATAAATCTGATGTGCTTGAGTATGTGGCACTCAACGGAAAGACGATGGAACTTTTTGATGTGATTGATGAAGATGGAAATAAAACCGGACAGGTGAAAGAACGCGGTGTTGCACATAGAGATGGCACATTGCATGCAACGGTACACATCTGGATTGTACGTCCGAATCAGGAGAGTGGTTATGATGTACTCCTTCAGAAACGAAGTGAATGTAAAGATTCGAACCCGGGAGCGTATGACATTTCTTCCGCAGGGCATGTCAGTGCCGGGGATGAACTGATGGAAAGTGCATTGCGTGAGATGAAAGAAGAACTTGGAATTCATGCAAGAGAAGATCAGCTTCAGTTTATCGGAACACACAGAGGACAGTTTGAAGCTGAATTTCATGGAAAACCATTCCGTGACAATGAACGCAGTATCGTATACCTTTATAGAGAACCAGTGGACATTAAAAATTTGAAATTACAGGAATCTGAAGTGGAAGAAGTGATCTGGATGGATTTCGAAGAATGCAGGAGGGGTATTGTGGATGGTACCCTGCCGAACTGCATTTATGAAGGAGAGTTCCAGATGGTAGGAAAAGCACTCGGGATAGAGTAAGAAAACGGAATAGAAGATAGAACAAGCGTGAGAAAAAAAGAGTTGAACCTTGCTTGTCCGGGACAGTAGAATGGTCCGGACAGAAGTTTCAACTCTTTTTTAAGACTGACTTATATTTTCAGTGTGGTTTCAGCTTATGCTTCTTCTGATAGTATCTTCACAATCTCAGGGAATTCCATAAAGTGGGAAGCTTTGACCAGAATCGTATCATTTTCTTTGAGAATCTGTCCCATGTTCTGGTAAAAGTCTTCTTTTGTGTCAAAATGGAAAACTTTCATGTTCTTCTCTGTTGCAAGAACAGTTTCCTTTGCAGCTTCTGCCATATCTTTAGAAAGTGCTCCGATGCAGACCAAAACATCAGTGTTTTTAAATGCTGCATATGCTCCGACTTCGCGGTGCATCGCAAGCTCATCGGCACCAAGTTCGCCCATATCGCCAAGGATAGCGACCTTTCTTGTGTCTGCATATGCAAGTACGTCAAGAGAGGACTTCATAGATGCCGGATTGGCATTGTAGCAGTCATCAATGATCGTGTAATGTTTTGCTTCGATCAGGTTGTTACGTCCGGCAATCGGAACGAGCTTTTCAATTCCGCGTGCAATCTCATCATTATTCATGCCAAGTGCATATCCGACAGCAACTCCGGCTAAAGCGTTATAGATCATATGATCTCCCGGGATTGAGATATGTGCATGGAAACGGGATGTTGGAGTAACAAACTCAGCGTACGTTCCTTTTAATCCTTTACGTTCAATATTTTCCACATGGAACGGGCAGGAAGAGGTAAGACCGAAGTAAACAGGAGTTCTTCCATCACGGGAAGTGTAGCTTTTCAGCTTATCATCATCCCCGTTGAAGATAACAGAACCTTTCGGATTCATGTAGTCTGTCATGGAACTCTTTTCCTTTAGGATTCCGTCTCTTGTTCCAAGATTTTCAAGATGTGCATATCCGATATTAGTGATCACGCACACATCCGGGCGGGCAATCTTAGCCAGCGGTTTCATATCTCCAAAGTGGCTGATTCCCATCTCAAGAACTGCAACCTCATGTTCCTCACGGATATTGAATACGGTCAGAGGAAGTCCAATCTCATTGTTGAAGTTTCCCTCTGTTTTCAGTACATTATATTTCTCGGAAAGTACAGATGCGATCATTTCTTTTGTGCTTGTCTTTCCAACACTTCCAGTGATACCTACAACTTTGATATCGAGGGAACGGCGATAGTGTTCAGCTAAGTCTTTCAATGCTTCTGTGCAGGATGAAACGCGGATATAAGGATAATCAACGTCACCAAGATCCTGCTCAGAGAGGGAACAGAGTGCACCTGCTTCCATGACCTGCGGGATAAAACTGTGTCCGTCAACACGGGCACCTTTGATCGCAACGAAAAGAGTATCTTTTATTACTTTACGGCTGTCAATCGCAACACTTGAGACCTCACAGTCTAAGAATGCAGGATCACCGCAATAAATTCCGCAGCAGGCATCTGCGATTTCAGATAATGTCATATGTTTCATTAATATCTTGCCTCCATGGACTTCTTAATGATCAGTTCGCAAAGATCGCCGTATTCGATTCCATAAACCTTAGCTTCCTTCGGGAGAAGGCTTGCGGAAGTCATTCCAGGAAGGGTATTCATCTCCAGGCAGAACAGATTACCCTTAGCGTCAAGCAGGAAGTCTGCACGGCTGTAAACATTGAGCTTCAGTGCATTGAACGCTTTTACAGTAAGTTCCTTCATGCGCTCTGCAACTTCTTCCGGAATATCAGCCGGGCATACTTCAGAAGTAGCTCCGTCCTGATATTTATTCGCATAATCAAAGAATCCTGTCTTCGGGATGATCTCGATTGGCGGAAGTGCTGTTCCGTCAATGATACCGCATGCAAACTCACGACCCTTGATGTATGGCTCAACAACAAGTTCATCTTCGTAATGGAAAGATTTCTTCAGAGCCTCTGCATATTCTTCATCTGTATTTACAATATAAACTCCGATACTGGAACCACCTGAGCAAGGTTTAACAACAACAGGAAGTGTCAGACCAAGTGACTGGTAAGACTGATCTTCAGAGTTCTTATAAATCGTTCCACCTCCCGGAGTGTCTACGCCAGACTCAAGGAAGATCTGCTTTGCAACACCCTTGTGCATTGCAACCGCACATCCAAGAGAGTCAGGTCCTGTATATTTAATACCAAGCAGATCGAAAGATGCCTGAAGCTTTCCGTTCTCTCCTTCTCCACCGTGAAGACCGAGGAAAGTAATGTCAGCCAGACGGCAAAGTTCAATTACATTCGGGCCAAAGAAACAGTCAGACTGATCCGGACGGGAAGCCTTAACAGCTTCAAGATCCGGTTCCTCTGTGCTGATATTCTTCACAATCTCAAGTCCGTGATCCGGAAGAGTAAAGACATCCTCCAGATTCTCCGGTGCATTCTCTAATCCCATGAATACATCCAGAAGGAATGCATCATGTCCTTTTTCAACTAATGTACGACAGATTCCGGCAGCGGAAGAAAGTGATACGTCACGTTCCGTGCTTAAGCCTCCTGCTAATACAATGATTTTCATAATTTTATACTCCTTAAATGATTTATTCTGTTCTAGTTCTTTTTCTTATTTGTCTGCTGCGTATAGATAATGATAAGCAACATTCATGCTTTTACGATTATAGCACATGTTGGCAGAAAGTGAAACAGGGGGAGTAAAGATTTAACGGAGGGATTCTTTCTCACCTTGCTATATTATTTTTGATAGATTCAATGTATTAAATCCCATTGACAATTCACAGAAAATACTACTATTATTATATATATAAACAGTTTTTAATTGTGCAAATCAATATTTTATTGTTAAAAGAGAGGTAATTCCACTGGAAATCATAAAAAATCAAATCAAATTTTTTATTGAAAGGGGAAATTATATGAAGAAGGTTATATGTTTATTTTCCGCAGTTTTATTACTTTTATCATCTGCCATGACAATATATGTACACGAAACAGACTCTCAAGATTACCTATCAATTCCAAGTTATAACAAAACATACTCTGCACAACCAACAGATGATAATTTTTTGTCACTAAAAGAATATAATGCAGAATACTCCAATGGAGAGAATCCTCTAAAAATAGATTCTCCTTTAACCACTCAAAATGTCCCTGATATATGCTATTTCCCCTATCCGAAAACAAAAACCATTATTTTAGGACAATAAGCGGGAATCCTCGGCAATTCAATTACCGAGATGAAAGCGCAAGATTGCGCAGGGGTATATTTTTACCCCTGCTAAAATCAAGTTGTACGGTTATTTAATCTTCCCAGCCAGATAAAGCAGCACCGCATCCTGAAATTTCCTCGGATTCAGTGAACATTTCTTTTGAATCGCATTCAATTTATACTGCAATGTATTTTTATGGAGAAAGAGTCGTTCACTTGTGGCGGCAAGGGACATTTCTTCAGAAAAATAAACTTCCAGCAGGTGCAGTTCTTGTTCATTGAGCGGGGCGATTGTCTTGGCTAAAAATTCTTTCTGATTTTCTGGTGTGATCGTAGAAAGAATCAGTTCAAGTGTCAAATCATCAAAAATAACATAGTGTTCAGATGAAATTATAAGGCTGTGCAAAGCAGTTTCAGCAGATTGATAGGAGATATGGAGCTGGAAGAGTGATGTCGGTTTTCCAACTGCAATATCTAAAATATCGAAATGTTCTTTTGCAAAGAGTTTAAAAATGTAATTCTGTTTTTCAAAATCAGTTTCTTCGATCAAAGCAATAAAATCCCCCGGATAATTAAATGTGTGAAGACAGACATGTGCCTGTGCAAACATTTGTTGAATTTTCTGTTCTAAAATAGAGCGGTTTGTAATTGGATTTTGCTTATTTGTGCGAATAAGAACAATTCTTTTCTTTGTGTTGAGATCAATCTTAAATTCATGTAGACAGGAGGTGAGGTATTCCTGATTGTCGGTTTCATTTCTGATCAAAGACTGAATGACAAAATGTTTTTTATCGGCCTGTCTGCGGCTGTACTGATTTAGTTCCTGCTCCCGGATCAGAAGATTGGTGATGCGTTCTGCGAGATAAGCATAACTGCGGACTTTATCAGGTATACCGGTGATTCCGATGACGGCCAGCAGATGTTCATTATGATAAAGCGGAAGATTGATTCCCTGTTTTGTGCCAGAAAAATTGTTGTCTTCTGTTACTTCCAGTACAGAACCGGAAGCAGCGACCTGTTGTCCAATCTCGTGAAAGGTTCCGACACGGGATGAGTCTGTGCTGGCGAGAATGATACCAGATGGAGCAATAAAGTTGATGTCATGATCACAGACATCTTTGATTGTATTTACGATTTGTTCTGCGAGTTCGCGGTCGATTTTAGTTATCATAGATTTTTTATTATATCCTTTCTTTTGACATGGCGGATTACAATATGGTATGAGTTTGAAGATAATTTCTTCCTTTTATTTTACGTATCTGTTCAGAGCCAACTTCCAAAATGCTACGCATTTCGTC
>OLPC01002412.1_pt1 | contig 14015 bp, 7 predicted proteins | sample 1672341 | NCBI WGS metagenome assembly OLPC01 (sample SAMEA3136673, study PRJEB25190) | human gut metagenome | reverse complement strand
TTTTCGACTGTGGGCTTTTGCCAATTCCAATCCTTTCCGGTTATACTCTTTCCGGAATTCATCCCGGATAATTTCTGCGGGGCGGCCGCCCGGTTCCAGTTTGCGCCACTGGAAATCCAACGCTTCCCGGATATATGCCCACTCGGCGGAGGCGGAGCCTTTCACAGGCGCTGCAACCCCAACGAGGGCGGAGCCTCCACCAATCGCGGAGCCCGTCACCGGTGCTGCAATCCCAACGGGGGCGGAGCCGTCACCGGGGGCGGAACCGGCAACAGGGGCAACGCCACCCTCAGGGGTGAAGCCGCCGCCCCTCTCAAAGAACTCTTCCATTTTCTGCAAAGCCTGCACCGCGTTCTCCCGGATGCTGAGGCCGTTGGAAAGGCAAGTGGAATCATCGAATAGTGCGGCACGCTTCATGTCACGAAGCGCCCGAAGCTGCTCGCCCTCCGGGAACGGCTTCGGCGCCCGACTCGCCAGGTACACCATCAGGAGATGTAGAAAACGCACGTCCTCCCGAAAAATCCCGATTTCCGAGTACGGATTTTCATCGATAATCCGAATCTCGATATGGCTCACCCCTTCCCGCCGCAGGCGCTCCAAATCATACAGTCCCGCTGACTTCAGCCGCACCGGGTAGTACAGCTCCGCCGGGGACATCAAAGTCCCGTCCTCCGTGTATTTTAGGATGGAATCCACGTACCCCTCCAAGCTGCGGTAATCCAGCACCGGCTCGAAATTGTTCCAATAGCCGATTTCACTGCTCCGCGGGCTGGCATACTTCAGGCAAGGCGTGCCGTCTTTTTTCCCCGGACAAAAATAACTTTCATCCAGTACCGGACTCGCCGCGAAAAGATACACGATCAGCCATGCGTACCGGGTGGTCCACGCCGCCAAATTCAAATAGGCGGCATCCGCACTTCGCCGCTTTTCGCCGGCACAGCCGGTTCCAACGCCGGCATCCCCTATTGCCGAAATTGCCTCCCGGAATTTCTCTGGAAAAGACAGGTTAAAGTGAATCCCGGAATACAGCATCAGCTGCGTGCCGTACCGGTCTCTCAAATGGTTCCGGTACGCCGTCTTCCATGCCTTCTCCCCGCAAAACTCCATGGGCGGATTCTCCCCTTCCGCCTGAACATAGGGCGGGTTGCTGAAAGGCCACAGGTACTCCGGCCCGGTCTCCCGTTTTTCCAGCACTCGGGCCGCCTTCCGGTGCAGCCGCCGCAAAGCCTCCCAGACCTCATCCGCGGAATCGCACACATCCGTGACAAATTCCAATTGATTCCCACTGAAATCCACATCCAATTCCGCATCATCCGGAAACGGGTGGGACGTCTGAGCCAGCCGGCCGCGTCGGTCTACCCGAAGACTTTCTTTTTCCAGCCCCATTCGCGCTGCCAAAATATTTTTATCCAGTCGTTTCATATTTTTACTCCTACCCCCAATATGGGAACGATTTTATCACGGCAAAAATCCCATCGCAAGGAAATTCAGAGTGATTTGATAGGAATTTGCATGAAAGATTTGTGAAAGGTGTTGCATTTCCTTGAAATCAATGGTATTGTAACTCTCGTAGAAAATTTTTCCTAAGGAATATGAAGGGAGTTATATAAATGGCAATTACGAAGGACAACGTCATCGGCGAAGTTATCACCGCACATCCGGAACTGATCGAGACATTCTTCCAGAACGGAATGATGTGCATCGGCTGCCCGGCTTCTCAGGGTGAGTCCATCGAGCAGGCATCTCAGGTTCACGGCCTCGACGCGGACGCACTGGTAAACGCTCTGAACGACGCACTAAAAGCAGAATAGTCCGCGGCTCTAGACGACCGGCTCGGCGAGCTCGATTGATTATTGGAGATGAAAACGGATGCAGCCTGCCCGGCGCAGGCTGCATCCGTTTTCCTTTGCCTTAAATCCTTCCCCGGCCGCTGAAGGCCCTTAAAAATTTTTCCGTTTCCTTTTTCAATCCTTTAAGTTGGTTTAAGGTTTTTGCATATAATAATAACTGTAAACAGAAGAGATACTGTTTACAGAATTCTATCACCACCCAATCTCAAACATAAGTTAACACGAAGGAAAAGACAAGGCACCCCCCCATCGCCTTGTCTTTTTCGTTGCATTTTTCGGATCTTCACTTTTTCCTCGTCGGCGACTACCTCACCTTAATCACACACACAGCTTTCAGCTTCCGGTTTTCCTTGGAGCGGGCGGTAACCCGGATTTTGGCGCCGCGGCGGGCGCTGCTCCGGATGGTCACCTTTCCGGATTTGGTCACCTTGGCATACTTCCGGTTGGACACCGTCCAGGTGACGCTGCGGTTGGTACCGTTGGCGGAAGCCTTCAGCTTGATACTCTTTCCACGCTTCAGGCTCACGGATTTTCGGTTCATCTTTACCTTGGTGCAGATTTTTCCGAAGTGCACCGTAATCGTGGCATCCTTCGTGGCCTTCAGCTTGATGCTTTGGCCCTTCTTAGCGGAAGCCGTCGGCTTCTTGAAGCTCTTCTTTTTGCCGTAGCGGCTGATGCTGTAGGAGTAGACGTAGGATCCCTTCTTCGGAGTGATTTTCAGCGTGATGTTCTCCCCGTTCAGAACGCCGGCAGTGCCGGTGACCGTGCCGGAGCCCTTGCCGCTCTTTTTCACTTTGAAGGTGCGGTACGCACTTTTAACCGGGATGCTCTTGAACGTCTCATAGGTGATATCGTCATCATAAGACACGTATTCCGCATAGAACCGATTTCCGGCTGACGAACCGTAAGCTGCCGACTCCTGGCCCTTTCCCCAGAGGGTGTAGCTCAGGGCCTCGGTTTTGCCGGTGGAGGTGTTGAACCGGTAGGTATCGCCCTTGCCGTCGGAGGAGGCTCCGCCGAACACGATGCCCTTGGCATCCAGGCCCACGGCGCAGCTTACCAGATTCTGTTCGAAAACATCCTGCGTAAGGGTTGTGTTCAGTACCTTTGGCAGGGTACCCGCCTTCTGCCACTTGCTGCCGTCAAAGGCCATCACGTCGTAATTGAGTCCATTGCTGTTCCGGCCCAGGACGTAGTACAGCTTTCCGTTCTGAGCGAAGGCCTTGCCGTCGTACAGACCTTCCGGCAGGTTCGCCTTCTTCTTCCACACGGCGCCGGATTTTACCGGGCAGCTCCAGGTCTCAGCGGACGGCATAATCTTCTTGCCTTCCTTCTTTGCGCCGCCCGTCAGATACAGGTTCCCGTTCATTCCTGCCAAAGCGGTGCAGCCGGCGCTCTCTTCATCGATGGTGCTCGGCATGCTGCCCTTGTCGATTAGCGTGTCGGAGTATACCGTCCAGTTCTTCTTGCTGCCGGTCAGATCCATGCCCACCAGCATGTAAGACTTCCGGTCCCCCAGATCGCAGCAGATTACCTCATAGACGTTACCCCTCATATACGTTGCGTTGGTCACCAACGTAATTTCCGGGCGTTCCCCCTTCTTGAGCTTCCAGAGGAAATGCTTCTTCTCCTGACTCTTCGCATACTTCGTCACTGCGTCATCCAGGCTCTGACCCACCTGGTCGTAGTCGTTCTTGTCCACGGTATACAGATTCCCGCTTCCCGCATCGTATCCCAGTTTCCGGATATCGTTCGGAATCCACTGGACGTTGTTTCCATCGGAGTCCTCCTCCTCGTCGTCGAGCAGGTCCTTGGATGAGGAATTCTTGTTGCGGGTCGACGCGTCGCTGTTTTCTTCCTCTTCATCCGACAGAACGAACTCCTTCTTGTATTCGGCATTTCCTTTTACCAGATAGAAGGTGCCTCTGCCCGTCTTCTCCCCGTTCTTTATGCTAAAAGCAATACTGCTTCCCGCCAGGTTGTACGAGGATGCATTGGAGATGGTGATTTTGCTGCCGTCGGAGGACACATCCTTGGAAGCGATGTCCCGCTTGGTGTCCTGAACCGTATTGGTCACCGTGATTTCCGGATTGGTTCCGAATCCGGCACCCTCCAGAATCACCTGATTTTTCTTCGGGTCCACCTTGGCCGACCGGACGGCCGGTTTGGCGGAAACGCTGTTGGCGGTGTATTCGTCGAAATCGATTCCGCCGCCGGTGGATACTTCGTTCTTATATCGATCGTTGGTGGTCTGATACAGGATGGATTTCAGCTGCTTCGCATCCGCCGTCGGATTCATCGCCGCAATCAGGGCCACGGAACCGGTGACCACCGGAGTAGCCATGGAGGTTCCGGAGTACAGGGCGTATTTGCCGAATTGATCCGCATCCGCACCGGCTTTGGAAATTCCCAGGGAACTGATTTCGATGGTGGCATCGCCTTCTTCTCCCACCTGATAGATGAAGCCCAGGCCGAAGTTCTGCCCCTTCGCATTTGCGGCGGAGAACAGGTCCGTATTTCCTTCGGCTCTCCACACGTCGTTCATGCCGGAATCCGTCTGATTGATGTCCTCGGAAGCCACGTTCAGGGACTGGATGGTACCCTGATCCGATACGTCTGCCGCAATGTCTCCCGCGATGAAGAATCCGGAACCCCCGCCCCGGGTGATGGTTCGGTAGGCGATGTTGCAGTAGGTATTGGATCCATCCGATTCTCCGCTCTTCTCATATGGGAAGTACAGCAGGAACATGTCACCGTTCTTCGCTCCGGTAATCTTCCACTTCAACGCGGTTTTGTCGCCGGAGGCGCGGAAATTAGCGTCTTCGGATTCGTCGATGGACAGCTCCGCTTTTCCCTTGCTGCCCTTGCTCAGCTTCTTTCCGGTCACCGCGGCGCCGAACTCCTTCATGCCGTCGATGGACTTGCCGGAAGCGTCCGTTCCGGTTACTGGGGTGATGCCGTTTTCTTTTATGGAATCCTTATTGAATTCCCCGTAATACTCCGAAAGCTGCTTCACCTTATCGGCGGAGTACAGCCACGGGGTGTAGTTCGGCTAGCTCACCGAGGAAAGGATGTTGGTACCCGGCGCCATCACATCCACGTTCCGCTTTCCGTAGTTGGAGTAGGATGCCAGGGTGCCGTCCTCGGCGGAAGCCGCCACCGAAACGCCGTAATCGGAGCCGGTGTTGGCCGGAGCACTGGCGATTACGTCGTTGTCCGACGTCTCGTTTCCTGCGGCACAAATGGTGAGAATGCCCGCTTTGCCCGCTTCGTCAATGACGGAGTCGTAAATGTCGGAGTCTACGTCCGCGCCAAAGGAGCAGTTGATGGCTTTCAGGTTCACGCCCAGTTGCTTGGCCCGGACAGTATAGTAGAAACCTTTGAGGATTCCGCTCAGGGTGCCGCTGCCGTCGCTGTCCAGCACCCGAACGCCCATCAGCCGAATACCGTTGCTGTCGCCGGATTTGTCGCTGCCGAATACGCCGACGGTTCCGGTGCCGTTGTTGGCCTGAGCCGCGATGATGCCGGCACAGTGGGTGCCGTGACCGTTCTGGTCCATCGGATTGATGCCGTCCGGATCGTCGGAAGTATTGCCGCCCAGGAGAATGTCCCAGAAATCCGCCTCCTCCTCTACAAAATCGTGGCCGTAGGTGCCGGTGAGCTTGAAGCCCTTCGGGGCTTTCCACATGTGGCTCTTCAATTCCTCGTGATCGTAATCGATTCCCGTATCCATTACCGCAACCACCACGTCCTTTGCGGATTTCTCTGCGGTCTTGTCATAGGCCGCCCAGCCGGCGGAGGCGTGGATGCCGTCCAGATGCCATGCGGTGCGAAGGTACTCATCGTTCCATCCCGTCCGGGTTCCCGTATCCTTCGCCTCAAAAATATAGTTCGGCTCCGCGTTTTCGATTTCCGGGTTCTTCTCCAATTCCTTTGCCAAGGTCTTGGCGCTGCCGTCCTTTGAGGACACGATACTGATGACCGTCTCATCTTCCGAAGATTTCGTCGGGGTCAGGGCAATCGTATCTTGAATCTCGTATTTATTCAGGGATTTCTCCAGGATTGCCGCCTGCTGTCCCAAAGTGTTCTCCGCTTTCTTCTGCCGGCCGCCGGACTTTTCCTTCATGGCACTGCCGAAGGATTCCGCCGTAGCGGCCCGGCGCGCCATCTTCTTCTCCTTGGCCGTCGGTGCATCCGTGGTAACGGCGCCTTCCTTATACTGTACTACCACCTGGTTCGGTACGCATTCCGGATATTTCTTCCCGGAATTGACAGATCCGGTGAGGCGGCTCCCCTTGGCGGAGGCGGCCAGGTTCGGCAGCTCCGATTCCGTCGCCGCTGCCGCTTGGAACGGCATCATGCTGATGGTCATTCCGCAGGCCAGCGCCAGCACCGTCAGCTTTTTCCCTGTGGTCTTCATTCGGTGAGTCTTTTTCTTCATTGCTCTTACCCCTGTCTGTGTTGATGTGTTCTGTTCGGTAAAAATAAATTGCGAATCCGGCCCTACCGGTTTGCCGAGCGCTCGAATCGGGGGGAGATGAACACCCGCCGGCAGCTCCGGCATCCGCAATTTATAAATATTGTACCATAGGAAAAAGCGGTGAAATCTTAAGATTCCTTAAGATTTCACCGTTTTTTTCTTTATCGCGCCCTTCCGGCGCACCGCCTTACTCCGTCACCAGGTAGCTGGCCACATTTCGTTCGCTTCCGTGGGAGGCGATAATCGTCCCCCTCGCCTGCCGGGTGAACACCCCGGAAAAACTTCCGTTATAGGAATACAATCCGTTCATATTGATGTAATCCCACGTCCTTCCGTCTCCGAACATGAAGTCCACATTGGGAGTCGCATACTGCTCCGCGTATTCCTGACAGATAAATCCTTTGTTGTAGTATGCCTCGCACACCTCCCGCCATTCCTCCGGCGACCGGCCCCGGCCGTCCGCTACGCTGTCGGATCCGTAGGAATCGTTGGGTTTGAGGATGTATTTGTCCTTGTTTCGAATCACTTCCTCCAGCTTAATGCCCTCCTCACCGAAGTCGCAGGTGTACGGCACATGCTCTCGCACGAAACGGTTCTCCTCTGCCGTGAGAATTGCCCGGGTCTCCTCCCGGTGCAGCATGCTGAAGAAGGTTTTGGCATGAGCCACCTGGGTTCGGAAAGAGCCGCACAAGAAAACATTTCCCTCTCGATAGGCGTCCAGCAGCGCCATGACCGAATCGTACTCCTCCATCACATCCGCCGTCACCGCCCGGCGGTAGATTCCGTGAATCTCATAGCCCTCCGGTGCCAGCAGCCGGCCGTCCTCGTAACGGAGCGACCGGATGTCGATAACCTGGGCGTAAATTCCTTTTTGCCGAAACCGCGCGGCGAATTCGTAGAACTCCGGCACGTTCCCCTTATCCAGAAAATCCACGATGGCCACCGTCGGCACCAGCGGCATCTCCGGATGTTTTTTCCGGTAGTGGGTGTACAGCTCCAGGAAGGTCTCCACCCAGCTGTCGAACAGCTCGTAGCTCCGGAGCCGGTACTTCCGGCAGATGGCCTGGTGGGCCGGGTTTCGCAGGTTCAGCTTGTCCAGATGGAAATCCTCGTTCATGGCGCTGGTTCCGTCCGTGTTGATCTCGCAGAACTTGAAGTCCCCGGTATCCTCGTGATAGAAAATATCGAAGCGGGCCATCGGCAGTTCATCCGGATACCCCGGATCCGCCAGAATCAGCTCCTCTAGTTTCTCGGAAAAGCCGAAGCCCTTCCGATATTCCGGATCCGCCACATAGCGATCGATCACCTTGCAGCAGATTCGGTGGGTTATCTCCACGATTTCCCGAAACCGCCGGTCGTCCTCCCGGGTATACACCTTCTGCATCGCCAGCGGCTTGTCAATCAGGCGTCCCCGGGAAAACAGGGGGGTATGCTGCAGTTCTTCTTTCATCGCCTCTGCCGCCGCCCGATTTTCTTCGTAATGTTCCTTCAACTCGCGGATGTAATCCGCATTTATCTGTTCCCGTAAATTCATTGCTACCCCTTCATGATGACTTCGTAATCCTCATCCACGTATTTGAAGCCGTGCTTCCGGCAAACCTCCGCGTACGCCCGGTCCGTCCGAATCATCACCCGGCTCTCTCGCCGCCGATGCTCCCGCAGGTAGTCGCCCAGTTCCCGAAGGAGGTTCTCCTCCAAGTGCCGTTCCCGGAACTCTTCCGCCACCATGATGTCGCACACCAGATAGTACAGCACCCCGTCTCCGCAGATGCGGCCAAACGCCACCAGCTGTTCCTCTTCAAAGATTCCCACGGTAAAAAGACTGTTTCGTATCGCTTCATGGGCCGACTTCAGAGGGATTCTCGCGCCGCACTTCTGCGCCAATGCCGCGAAATCCGCCGGAAGCGTTTCGTTATAACGATATTTCATTTTACAACCCTTTCCTTATCCTTCCAACGACCCGTTTCTTCCCGACAGGCTCCACTCCACCGGCGCTTCGCCGTGTTCCTCCAGGAACGCATTGGCCCGGGAGAAGTATTTCCCCCCGAAAAAGCCCCGATAGGCGGACAGCGGACTGGGATGTACCGATGTGATGATGAGATGCTGCTTCCCGGTGATCAGTGGCACCTTGGATTTGGCGTTGCTGCCCCAAAGGATGAATACAATAGGCTTTTCCCGCTCATTCAGCAGCTCAATCACCCGGTCCGTCAGCTGCTCCCAGCCCTTCCCTCGGTGGGAGTTGGCCTGATGCGCCCGCACCGTCAGCGCCGTATTCAGAAGCAGCACGCCGGACTTGGCCCAAGGAATCAGGCAGCCGTTTCCCTTTGGCGGAATTTCAAACCCCACATCTTCGTGAAGCTCCTTGAAGATATTCTGGAGAGACGGGGGTTCCGGAACACCCGGCTGAACGGAGAAGGCCAGCCCGTGGGCCTGTCCCGGTTCGTGATACGGGTCCTGTCCCAGGATGACCACCTTTACATCCTGATACGGGGTGTACCGAAAAGCGTTGAAGATATCGTTCATCGGCGGATATACCGTCCCCTGAGAATATTCCTTCTTCAGAAACTGCCGCAGGTTCAGATAGTAGCCCTTACTGAATTCCTCCCGGAGTACGTCGTCCCAATCATTTCCAATATTTACCATTTTGAAAGCACATCCTTTCGTTCATAGAATCGGCATACCAGCAGCGCAATGATGGTTCCGCTGAGAGCTCCGCAGAGCACATCCAGCGGATAGTGCACGCCCACATACAGTCTGGACAGGGCGATGAGGAATGCCAGGGTCAGCGCCGGCACACCGTACTTCCGGGGAAGTTCCCGGAACATCACCACCGCCGTCACAAAAGAAGCCGCCGAGTGACCGGAGGGGAAGGACCAGTCCGAAGGTTTTTCCACCAGCCGCTGAACTCCGGTGAACATCTCGTACGGCCGGATTCGGCCCACCAGGTTCTTCAGCATCAGGTTGTTCACCACAAAGGAGAGAATCAGCGCCGTCGCCGCAATGACTCCGACTCTTCGGGTCTTCTTGAAGCACAGCATCAGCAGAATCAGGGCAATCCAAATACTTCCGGCGTCCCCCAGGTGGGTGATGAATTTCACCAAAGGTGTCAGTCCTTCGTGTATGACAAAATGCTGAATCTCCATCAGCAGATTTCCATCCCATTGGGTAATTGTGCTGCCCATTCTTCCTCCGTTTCCAAGCCGCTCCGGGCGGCCGTCCTTCCTGTAAAATCCTTTTCTTAACTATAAAAGCCTGCGGCCAGGCCGCAGGCTCTCCGCTCTATTCCATATTATATACGATGAATGGAGTCTTTATATGAATGTTCTGTATTTTTTACCGGAAAATCAGCTCGTCTCTTGCCGGACCGTTGGAAACCATGGTAACCGGAACGCCAATCAGCTCTTCGATGCGCTCCACATAGTCTCTGCATTCCTTCGGCAGATCTTCGTATTTCGTAATTCCGGTGATGTCGCACTTCCAGCCCGGCATGGTCTCGTATACCGGCTTTGCCTTCTCCAGCTGAATGGTGTTCGGGAAGTCGGTGGTGATCTCTCCATCCACATCGTAGCCCACGCAAATCTTCAGCTCGTCCAGGTATCCCAGTACATCCACAACGGTGAGTGCCACTTCGGTTGCGCCCTGCATCATGCAGCCGTACCGTGTTGCCACGGCATCGAAGTTGCCTATTCTTCTCGGACGTCCGGTGGTAGCACCGAACTCTCCGCCGTCACCGCCGCGTCTTCTCAGCTCATCCGCTTCCTCCCCGAACAGTTCGGATACGAATGCACCGGAACCTACTGCAGACGAATATGCTTTTACCACACAGATAATCTTCTGAATTGCATACGGCGGAACGCCCGCACCGATTGCACCGAATCCTGCCAGTGTGGAGGAAGATGTGACCATCGGATAGATACCGTGGTCCGTATCCTTCAGCGCACCCAGCTGACCTTCCAGAAGAATCTTCTTGTCGTCCTTCAGTGCCTGGTGCAGCACGGCGGATGTATGTGCCACGTACGGTCTCAGAATTTCCGCATTCTCTTTGATTTCTTTGTAAATTTCTTCCGGATCCAACAGCGGCTTGTGGTACAGATGCTCCATCAGCGTGTTCTTAATCCGGCATACGTTCTCGATTCTCGGCATCAGGGTCTCTCTGTCCGCATACAGTTCGCCCACCTGGAACCCAATCTTTGCGTATTTATCCGAGTAGCACGGCGCCATTCCGGCCTTGGTGGAACCGAAAGATTTGCCCGCCAGTCGCTCCTCTTCATACGCATCCAAAAGCATGTGATAGGACATTACCACTTGCGCCCGATCCGAAACGATCAGCTTGCTGTGCTCTACGCCGGCATCTTCCAGCGTCTTCAGCTCCTCTGCCAGAATCTTCGCATTTACCGCTACGCCGTTGCCGATTACGCTGACTGCGTCCTTGCTGAAAATACCCGATGGCAGAAGGTGCAGTGCGAACTTGCCCCACTCGTTCTTAATGGTGTGTCCGGCATTGCTGCCTCCCTGAAAACGAACTACATAATCTGCGTCCTGTGCCAGGCGATCGGTAATTTTCCCCTTACCTTCATCGCCCCAATTTGCTCCTACAACTGCTGTAATCATATTTCCTCCTTTAATGCAGCACTCTGCTCTCATAAAGGCTTTGTGACCTCGTCCAATGAATGACCTTCTGCATCGCCCAATTACCGTTGTAAAAATAGCTTTTTTTGAATCGCATGGGCTTCCGGCTCTTCCTTGCAAAAAGAAGAATCCCCGAGCCACATACACAAGTCATTGTATAACAATTTCCTGTGCAATGCAAGGCTTTCGGGGATTCAACCGCACTTACGCGCTATTTCGTCTTCGTATTCTTCGATGGGGACCAAGCGGAATAGTAGGTCGTCTTTCCTACCTTCTTATAAGTCCGAACCCGTACGTAATACCGCTTCTTTGCTTTCAGCTTTGTCAGCTTCTTCTTGGTGGCCTTCGCGGACTTCACCGTGTACTGCTTTGTCGCCGATTTCTTAAAGGTCTTGGAGGTGCTCCGTTGAACCTGGAAACCGGTTACCTGCGCTCTCTGTTTTTTCCAATAAACCTTGATGGATTTCCGTCCCTTCTTCAGCGACTTCATTGCCGGTTTCTTCGGAACAATCCGGTATTTCACGGATACGGTTCCCTTGACACCTTTGTATTCCTGCTTAAATGTCGCTTTTACGGTGTAGGTGCCCACGTTTTTCTTGGCAGTGGATCCCGAAAGTTTGTAATACTTTGCCGGTACTTTTCCGCCTCGAATCGTCACGGAAACGGTCGGCTTCTGGGTCTTGCCGTTGTACGTGAGAGTCGGCTTCTTCACCGTCATCACAGCCTTCGTGCCGCCGATAGCTTCTTTATAGAAGTTCAAGCTCTGCAGCATGTAGCCGTTAAAGTCGAACAGGCCCATATTGTCCCATGCGCTGGCGCCCGCCGTCGGCTTTTCTTCATAGAACATTTTGAAATCCGGAGAATATCCTTCGGCCGCTCTTGCAGCCCATCCGTTGCCGTATTTCTCCGAAATTTCTTTATTTTTATCCCAATTGTGCTGTCCCGGAACGGTTGGAATCCATGCCGGCTCCCAGTAATACGCACCCAGGCCGTTGTAGCTTGCGCCCAGCACTTTGTACATATCCGTAAGTGAATCCACCTGTCCCTGCGGACCCACCTTGTAGTTCACGTAGCTGCTCGGTTTGCCCACCTGGTTGTTGGTTCCGTCGGAGTCTTCCGAACTGCTGAGCCAGGAAGTTTCCATTACCACAAATTCTTTTCCGTATTCCTTCGCCAGATTCTGTACGTCCTTCAAATCCGAAAGTTTGTTTCCGTTTCTACCGGCCCAGAAAGGATAGTAGGAAGACCCCAGTACATCGTAATCTACGTGATACTTCTCCCATGCATCCATTACGGTCTTGTATTTATTGCGATTCGGTGTCTCCAGCTGAAGGGCAATCTTGGTATCCGGCGATACCTTCCGTACAGCGGATGCCGCGGAATTCAACAACATGCAGGCAGTTCTCGGACGATTCTTCACCTTGCTCTTGCTGCCCCATGCATCCGCATAGGTTTGGTTCCAGTCAAATGCACCCGGAATTCCGTTGGTAATCTCGTTGCCCAGTTGAACCATCGTTACCGGAACATCGGCATCTTTGAATTTCGTGAAAATCTCTTTCGTGTAATCGTAATAATCTCTTCGAAGCTGTTCGGTATCGTCAGCATCCTTTTTCCAAGCCTTTGGCAGGATCTGCTGAGTCGGATCGGCCCAGAAATCGGAGAAGAACAGATCCAGCGTAACGCTCATTCCATACTTCTTAGCTTCTTTTCCAAGCTCCAGAGCGCGGTCCGGATCCATTCCACCGCCGCCGTAAGTGGTCTTGGTGCCGTCCGTATTGTGTTTCCACGGATCGTTCCACACGCGGATTCGAACGGAGTTCACGCCGTGATCGCTGAGAATCTTCAGCAGCGGTTCTTCCTTTCCTTCCTCGTTATAAAACTTCACGCCGGCATCCTGCAGTGCTTTGTAAGATCCCACATCCACGCCTCGGATCATATCCTTGGTCATGCCGTCAATCTTCTTAATCTTCACCTTCCGGGCTTTCAGTCCCGGTTCCCCGCCGTATTCGTACGGATTGTACCACTCCGTCACATCTGCTTTCGTGCCGTTTCCATATGCGAAAGCAGCGATGGATTTCTTCAGGTGACCGTAATTGTCCACCAACGCTGAGGACTCCCAACCCAAGAGAGCATTATCGTAAATCAAGCCGCCCTCGTTGCTGCCGCTTACGGTGGCTTTCAGAACATCGTAAATCTGAGACGCTTGCTGATCTCTCGTCGCCGAGGTATCCTTATCGTCTTTCGTCGGGAAGGAAATTCCCGCAACGTACAGATCCTTTCCGGCTGCTTTCGCCGCTCCTTCATATTTTTGGAAGGCATCTCTCAACGCCGCAATGTACTCCGTGCTGTAATAGCTTCCGTACAGCGTCACGCCTACCGCGTCGTACTGAACTCCGTTCCATTCGTCGTTCAGCTTCTGAAGAACCCACTTAATATCCTCTGCCTTAGAGGAATCTTTCGCATCTCCCGGTGCCGCAATTCCGATTCCAACCTGAATATCCTTGTTGTAATCCTTGATGATGCCGGAGATATCACCCATAGCCTTCCAGCCCTTATAAGCATCGTCGTTGCCGCTATATCCCAGGAAATTGTAATTCACGTTATTCCCGATGGTAATCATGTCCGGAGTAAAACCGGCTTTCGTGAATCCGGCCAGAACGGTGTCTTTAGTGTACGCCTTTGCCGCAGCGTCTGCATCCTTTCCGTCCCAGGTTTTCGAAGGTGTCTGGTCATTTTTGTCCGTCATCCAATCACAGAACAGGAGCACCATGTTGGTCTTCAGGCCTGCTGCTTTGGCGGCCTTCAGAGTTTTAATTCCATCCTCCAAGGTGCAGAGGTTCTTCTGTCCCAAGTCACCGGCGCTAGGATTTACCGCCACCTTAACGGTCACCGTATTCACGCCCTGCTGCTTGAGAAATTCCATCAGATTCTCAATCGGTCTCTGCCGATAATCCTTAAATTCCTTTTTCCACTCCACATTCTTCTGATCGCCGATTGTAATATCAAGTTGAACATGCAAATTGAATAGTCCATAGAGCTTCTCTTTGGTAGAATGT
>OLPC01002384.1_pt1 | contig 14157 bp, 10 predicted proteins | sample 1672341 | NCBI WGS metagenome assembly OLPC01 (sample SAMEA3136673, study PRJEB25190) | human gut metagenome | reverse complement strand
CCGGGGTTATTTGATTAATATTTAACTGGTCCCGATTTTAACGGGACACTAATGATCATTAGTATAAAAAAACTAATACGACTTTCTGTCCGTCAGGATCAATACAATTTACAGGGTTCCCATTGCAATATGCATACGGCGACACCCAAGACCATGCATTGGCTATTGACGAACAGCACAGCATACACAATATTATGATAACAGACTTTTCCATAAGGTGTGGATTAGGTTTTTACATATCACAAATTTAGTGAAATTGTGTATAGGGTGTATGCGGGAATCTGTTCTTTTAACAAAGATTATGCAAGAACGTGTTTGCAGTAGCTACTCATGCCCTAGGGGTGCTGAGTAGTTACAATAATGGGAGTATAAAAATATACCCTTTACATTAATTTCATGATAGGGATATTCCTATCTTAAATAGGCGATTCCCCGTTTTGAGTTACACGGCATTTTTTTACCTTTGCATATATAACATAAAAGACACAAGGTTATGAAGAAATTGTTTGCAAGGCTGATGATGACGGCTGTAATGCTGTTCACAGCTTCTATGGTTGAGGCTCAGAGAATGGGGGATAACACTTATGTGGTATTGGGCCATGGTTATGCCAAAGACAGCGAGAATGTATATCTTAATGGACAGGTGCTTCCGTGGGTTGACCCACATACCTTTTCGCTGAAAAGGTACGACGGCCATCAAAGCTATAGGTGTTTTGAGAAATATGTCATATCCCATTCAGACGTGTTCTATGATGGAAAGAAATTGGATGATGCATCAGTCTCTTCATTCAAGGATTTGGGATACGGATATGGTAAGGATTCCTTTGATGTGTATTTCTGTGGCAAGAAGATCAGTGGTGCAAGTGCCAATTCGTTCCGACTGCTGAAGGACGGTTATGCCAAAGACTCCTTTGACGTCTATTTCTATGGTAAGAAGGTAAGCGATGCCAGTGCCTCAAGTTTTAGTGTGGATGAAAATGGGTATGCTCACGATACGTTCTCCACTTATTACTTTGGAAAGAAGATTGGAGATTGATTGCCATTAAAGATGCAAGATGTGAGCTGTATTATATACATTATATCATCTATGATGATTTAATACATGCATTTTTATCTTAATAGTTTCTTTAATGTATATTATGTCTCGATGATTATTCGTATATTTGCATTATACCACCTCAAAAGGTGGTAAGCTACCACCTTTTGAGGTGGTATATACATAGAAAATATAGAAAATATGACTTTAGACGAAATTTATAACAAATGGCTTTCGATTCAACCGCTTACTGAAGCAGAGCAACAGATGCTGAGTATGAGGTTTACTGTTGAGTATAACTACAATAGTAATCATATGGAGGGTAATACGCTTACTTATGGACAGACAGAGCTGCTGTTGCTGTTTGGAAGGGTAAGTGGTGAAGGACATCTGAAGGACTTTAATGATATGAAGGCCAGTGAGGTTTCTGTGTGCATGATGAAGGAGGAAGCGTTAAACAAGCAGGAACCTTTGACGCAGAATTTTATTCGTACTCTTCATCATACTCTTTTGCGTGAGGATTATACTGAATACCGTACATTGCCTAATGGTGTTCAGACAAGTTATGTGATACATGCAGGACAATACAAGACTCGTCCAAACAGTGTTATTACTAGATATGGCGACCGTTTTGAATATGCATCGCCTGAGGAGACCCCTGCATTGATGGCTGACCTTGTTGATTGGTATAATGAGGAGGAAGAAAGGGGTGAGCTTTCACCTGTTGAACTTGCAGCTCTTTTCCATTATCGCTATATTCGCATCCACCCTTTTGAAGATGGCAATGGTCGTATAGCTCGTTTGATGGTAAACTATATTCTTTCCCGTCATGGCTGGCCAATGATTGTAGTGAGAAGTCGCAAGAAACAGGAGTATTTGGAAGCTTTACATCAAGCTGATATTGTTGTCGGAGCACTACCTTATGCTGGTTCGCATGCAACATTAAAGCAGATTGATAGATTTCTGACTTATTTTAAAAATCTTGTAATGCATGAGATACAGACTGACATAGATTTTGTATCGCGCAAGGAAGAAGATATCTGGTGGTATGATGGAGAGATTGTTTCGCTACGAAGCAAGAAGGCTCCGCAAATTCTACGATTGATGAGAAACAATCCGTATGTAACATACGTTGAAATAAACAAGGCGCTTGGAGTAAATATATCTGCAATTCAGAAACTTGTGAAACGAATGATAGAGAAGGGATACATAGTGCGTCAAGATGATGGTGCATGGAGGGTATTGGCAACATCTGTTGTCTGATTTCGTTTGACGTTTGAATAAAGAAAAAGAGCGCCAGTAAGCTATACAGTCTATGTGCATAGCTTATTGGCGCTCTTTTTTTTTATTAGCGTAATTATTATTTGTAGAGATATCTCTTGATGCTCTTCTTCGGAGTCTTCTCAAACTCTTCCTTTACAATCTCGATGGCTGCGAGCTTGCAGTATGCTGGCTGTGTGGAGTTGAGTTCCTGACGGTTCTGCTCCATGATTCCTTCGAGGTCAGAGTCGTTGAGGCGCATTGTGGCAGCCTCGTCGAAGTCGGGATAAACCAAGCCAACGAGTTTCTCTCCGCGCTGTACCACCACGCACTCGTTAACCATTGCCATGGAGTTGAGGCGGTCTTCAATTTCCTCTGGATAGATGTTCTGGCCGTTTGCTCCGAGAAGCATGTTCTTCGATCTGCCCTTGATGTATACGTTGCCGTCGGCATCCATTGTGCCGAGGTCGCCGGTATGATACCAACCCTCAGAGTCGAGAGTCTGTGCTGTAGCCTCTTCGTTCTTGTAGTAGCCGAGCATTACGTTCAGACCGCGTGCGAGAATCTCGCCGGGAACATTCTCGGGATCGGGGCTGTCAATCTTTACCTCCATGTGAACGACGGGCTTTCCGCATGAACCGGGGGCGAAATCGTGATAGTCAGCGTAGCAGATAATCGGTGCACACTCCGTGGCTCCGTATCCTACGGTGTAGGGGAAGCCGATGCGCTTGAGGAACTGCTCCACCTCCTGATTGAAGGCTGCACCTCCGACGATAATCTCATAGAAGTTGCCACCGAAAGCTTTAACCACCTGGTCGCAAATCTTCTGGTTTACCTTCTTGTTTACAACAGGCATGTTGAGGAGAAGGCGCATACGATTGTTCTGAATCTTCGGGAATACCTTCTTGCGGATGATCTTCTCGATAACCAGAGGTACGGCGATGATGATGGCTGGCTTGACCTCTGCGAAGGCTGCTGCGATGATGGCAGGACTGGGCACACGTGTGAGATAGAATACGTGGCATCCGAAGATAAACTCAAACATAAACTCGAACGCCATGCCGTACATGTGTGCCATAGGCAGGATGCTGATGACGTTGTCGCCCTTCTTGATTATCTTGCCAAGCACAGTCATGGCGAAGTCGTAATTGCTCCAAAGTGCGCGGTAAGGCACCATCACACCCTTTGAGAAGCCGGTTGTACCGGAGGTGTAGTTGATGAGTGCGAGTTCGTCCGGTGACTGCTCCTTGTAATAGTTGACGTGCTCTTTGCGGAAATACTTGGGATATTTCTTTCCGAACAACTCGTTGAGGTGCTCGCGGGCGTATGTCAGTTTGTCCGTACGCGAAATGACAAGCGAGTAGTCAGGCAAGTAAATGATGCCTTCCAGTTGCGGCATCTTTGTCTGGTCGATGACCGTAGCCACGTAGTCGCCCACAAAGAGCAGCTTTGCTTCACTATGGTTTACGATGTTGTGAATCTGGTCTGCTGTGAACTCGTGCAGAATGGGCACAGCCACAGCACCGTAGGTCAGTGTTGCAAGGAAAGCCACAGCCCAGCTGGAACTGTTTCGTCCGCAAAGTGCAATCTTGTCGCCTTTCTGTACGCCGCTGCTTTCGAAGATGATGTGAAGTTTCTCAATCTTGCGAGCCACGTCGTGGTATTGCAGTGTTGCACCCTTAAAGTCGGTAAGTGCGTCCTTTTCCCAGTTGGATACGATACTTTTTTCTATCAGTTCGTTATAACTCGGTATTTTCATCCTTTGTCTTGATTTTGGTATGAGGTGTTGTCTCTTTTACTTGTAAAGATATCTCTTTATGCTCTTTTTGGCAGTTTTCTGAAATTCTTCCTTATGTATCTCTATTGCTGAGACCTTGCAGAAGGGTGGTAGTTGTGAATTGAGCGTCTTTAGATTTTCGTCCATCACTCCCTGTACGTCGTTGTCGTCGAAGTCCATAGCGTCCTTGTCTTCCTGCTCAGGATGTACGAGGGCAACGAGTCGGTTGCCGCGTTGTATGATGATGCTCTCTCCTACGAGCGGCAGGTTGTTGAGTTTGTCTTCTATTTCCTCCGGATAGACATTCTGTCCGTTGGCGCCGAGGAGCATGTTCTTTTTGCGTCCCTTTATGTAGAAGTAGCCGTCTGGTGACATGGTGGCAAGGTCGCCGGTATGGAACCATCCGTCGCTGTCTATCACTTCCTGCGTGGCTTTCTCGTTCTTGTAGTAGCCAAGCATCACGTTTGTGCCTCTTGTAATCAGCTCGCCGGGCTTGTTGGCAGGGTCAGGACTGTCAACCTTCACCTCCATGTGCTCCACGGCAGGTCCGCATGACGATATGCGATACTTGTCATAGTTGGCGAAGGTGATGAGTGGCGCTGTCTCTGTGGTGCCGTATCCGATGGTTACGGGTACGCCGACATCGTTGAGGAATTTCTCAATACCTTGATTGAGAGGCGCTCCGCCTACGATTATCTCAAAGGCATTGCCGCCAAAGGCTTGCATGATGCGCTCGCGTATGTGCTGCTTTATCTTCTTGCTTATTACGGGCATGTTGAGCAGAATCTTCATACGGCTGGTCTGCACTTCTGTGAGCACCTTGCGTCTGATGATCTTCTCTACGACGAGCGGCACGGCAACGATGAGTCGGGGCTTCACTTCCGCAAAGGCTTCTGCTATCAGCGACGGCGACGGCAGTCGGTTGAGGAAGTAGATGTGGCATCCGCCGATAAATCCGAACAGGAACTCCACAGCCAGTCCGTACATGTGTGCCATAGGCAGAATGCTTACCAGATTGCTTCCCGGCTTGACATTCGGAGAGAGGCACTTGAGGATATGGTCGAGGTTTCCCCAGATGGCACGATAGGGCAACATCACTCCTTTGGAGAATCCGGTTGTGCCCGATGTGTAGTTTATCATTGCGAGTTCCTCCGGGCTTTGCTCCTTATAGTAATGTACGTGTTCCTTACGGAAGTATTTAGGATAACGCTGACCGAAGATCTCGTTGAGGTGTTCTCTTGCGAAGACGAGTTTTTCTGTTCTTGCTACGACAATGGAGAAATCGGGTAAGTAGACTATACCCTCCAGTCCCGGCATGGCGTCAGGGGTGATCTGTGTCTTCACGACGTCGCCGACAAACAATAGCTTTGAGTCGCTGTGGTTTACGATGTTATGTATCTGATCTGGCGTAAACTCATGTTGTATAGGTACTGCGACGGCTCCGTATGTCAGCGTGGCTAAGAAAGCCACTGCCCAATGACTGCTGTTTCGTCCGCAAAGGGCTATCTTGTCACCTTTCTGTACCCCGCTGTTTTCAAACAATATATGCAGCTTCTCTATCTTTCTTGCTACATCATGGTATTGGAGTGTCGCTCCCTTATAGTCTGTAAAAGCGTCTTTTTCCCAATACTTAATAATACTGTTCTCTATATAAGAGTTGAAACTGGGTATTCCTTCCATTGCACAATCTTCTAAATTTTGTGCAAAGGTACGTCATTATTTGCACAATACCAAAACTTTTGTGCGGTAATTGGTTTCTTTGGTTCAAGATATCCCTATTTTTATACGTTTTAGACCAGTTTTTGCCAAGCCTATTCGTATCGCATTGATTTGGCCGGATGTATGTGTGAAATCATATAGCTTGGCGCTATAAGTACGAAGAGCGCTATGAGGAGCGTGGCGACGTTAAGCAGGAGCACGAAAAGCCAGTTGATTTCCACGGGTACTGTGTCGACATAATAGGTCGTTGGGTCGAGCTTGAATATGCCTGCTGTCTCTTGCAGGAACAGCAATGCCAGGGCGATGACGTCGCCGATGATGAGTCCCTTGCCGATGATGAATGCTGCAAACCACAGGAATATGTGGCGTATGGTGTCGTTACGTGCTCCCAATGCCTTAAGGATGCCTATCATTGTGGTACGCTCAAGGATGATGATAAGCAGTCCGCTAATCATTGTCACTACAGCCACGGCTGTCATTATGGCGAGGATTATCCATACGTTAAGGTCGAGCAGGTCGAGCCATGAGAATATCTGTGGCGAAAGTTCGCGTATGTTTTTTGACGAATATGTGTTGCCGTAACTGTCTGTTGTGCGGTTTACATTTCTTATTATGATGTCGCTTGTCTCCGAGAGCTTGTTGAAGTCGCTGACCGTAAGCTCCGCTCCGCTTGCAAGGTCGGTGGTCCAGCCGTTCAGCTTCTGTGCAGTATAGAGGTCGCAGAACACCGTAATCTTGTCATACTGAGAAAGGTTGGTCTGATAGATGCCTTGGATGGTAAGCTTTCGCGTGCGCACTCCGCCTTCGCCGATGAAATAGGCGAAGATGCGGTCTCCGCTCTTCACGTCCAGCTTGTCAGCCATAGTCTTTGAGATGAGGATTTTGCCGGTGCTTGCCTTGTCTGAGAATACGGGTATGCTGCCGCTCACCATGTTCTTGTGGATGAACGTGGAGTCGAATTCCGGACCAACTCCCTTGAACATCACTCCAAGGAAGTCGTTGTCGGTCTTAAGTATGCCTTGTTTGGTTGCGAATCGCTGAACGTGTTCCACGCCTTGCGTATTGTTGAGCACGCTCATCATCGAGTCGTTCATCACGACCGGCTGGTCTGTGGCAGACGACTGCAGGGCGTAGAAGTTGGCTACTTGTATGTGGCTGCCGAATCCCACTACTTTGTCCCTTATGGTATGCTTGAATCCAAGTACCACGCTGACGCTGATTATCATTACTGCAAGTCCGATTGCCACACCCGCTGTGGCAATACGTATAGCCGGCTTCGATACCTTCTGCTTGTCGTCAGTGTGGTCTGAATATATGCGGCGTGCTATAAAAAGGGGAAAGTTCATTTTTAGAAATGTTTAATGTTTGATATTTAATTGTTTGGCTTTGCCTGTAAATCCAGTGGCAAAAGCCAAACATTAAATATCAAACATTAATTTAAGTTGTTGTTAAATGTATTGTTTTCTTAATTATCAGTCAGCGTCCTCCACGCGTCCTGGATATGCCTCCAGAGCCTTGCGCAGCACGATGAGTGAGCGCTCGAGGTCTTCCTTCTTGAGGACGTATGCGATGCGGACCTGATTGCGTCCGGCTCCGGGTGTGGTATAGAAACCGGCAGCTGGAGCCATCATGACGGTCTCGCCTTCGTACGAGAACTCTTCCAGACACCAACGGCAGAATTTCTCCGAGTCGTCCACGGGAAGTTTTGCCACGGTGTAGAAGGCTCCCATCGGTATCGGCGAGTAGACACCGGGTATGCGGTTAAGACCGTCGATAAGGCACTTGCGACGTTCCACATACTCCTCATACACGTCACGGTAATATTCCTCCGGTGCGTCAAGTGACGCTTCTGCTACAATCTGTCCGAGGAGTGGGGGAGAAAGACGAGCCTGACAGAGCTTCATTACTGCAGCGCGCACTTCCGGATTCTTCGATATCAAGGCACCGATGCGGATGCCGCACTCGCTGTATCGCTTCGAGACGGAGTCGATAAGGATGACGTTCTGCTCTATGCCCTCAAGGTGACAAGCCGAGATGTACGGCGAACCGGTGTAGATGTACTCTCTGTATACCTCATCGGAGAAGAGATAGAGGTCGTACTTCTTCACGAGATCGCGAATCTGATTCATCTCGCGGCGTGTGTAGAGATAGCCGGTAGGGTTGTTGGGGTTGCAGATAAGGATGGCACGTGTGTGCTCATTAATCAGCTCCTCAAACTTCTCCACCTTAGGCAGCGAGAATCCTTCCTCTATGGTGGTTGCAATGGTGCGTATCTTTGCTCCGGCAGAGACGGCAAACGCCATGTAGTTAGCGTATGCCGGTTCCGGGATTATAATCTCGTCGCCAGGGTTCAGACATGACATGAAAGCGAAAAGCACAGCTTCCGAACCGCCAGCCGTGATGATGATGTCATCTGCGCTGACGTTGATATTGAATCGTTTGTAGTAATTCGTCAGTTTCTCTCTGTATGAAAGATAGCCTTGTGATGGCGAATACTCAAGGACAGAACGGTCGATGTGTTTCAGAGCGTCCAGTCCCACTTGCGGTGTCGGCAGGTCAGGCTGACCAATGTTCAGATGATACACCTTTACACCGCGTTTCTTTGCATCTAACGCTAAGGGAGCCAATTTTCTGATTGGCGATTCGGGCATTTCAAGTCCGCGTACTGATATTTCTGGCATGTTAAGTGTTTTCTTGTTATTGATTTGTTTGTCGGATTGTCACTGAATAATGCAAAGATACTACAAATAGTAATAAGTGCAAAATTTTAGACTGCTCTGTTTTTAGTCTTTTTTCTTTCCGAGAGACTTTATCCAGCTGATAGGCTTCTTCAGAATCTGTGTGATGGCGCTTGTCTGCTTCACAGCGGGCACGTTGGATGTCTGCTGCTTTGTCTGCTCCGTCTTTGCAGAATTCTGTCTGCCTTCGCCATTGCGATTGTTTCTGCCGGAAGGACGACGCTGCTTGCGACGCTGACCGTCAGCCTGCGGCTTATTGTCTTGGCGATCGGCTTGTGGCTTGTTCTGACGCTCAGTCTGCTGTTTGCTTTGGCGCTTCTCGTCCTGCTGTTTCTGTCCGTCACCCTGAGGTCTTTCCTTGCGTCTGTTTTGCTGCGGCTTCTTGTTTGTAGCCTCGTTGTTGCCATTCTCTGCAGTTACGTCTTTCTTCTGACGTGGTCCTCTTGAGCGCTTCTTGCGTGGCTTCTGTTCTGAGTTTTCAGGGTTGGTGTTATCCTGCGCTTTTGTTTCGTTATTGGCGCTTGTGGCAGCTGCTTCCTTATCTGTAGGAGCGTTCTTGCCATCAGTCTTGTTCTGATCGTCGGTAGCGTTGCGTTTCTTTCCGCGTCCTCTTCCGTTGCCGCCACGTCCTCTTCCGTTGCTCTCGCCGTTACCGCCGCGTCTTTGCTTGCCGCCGCGTCTGTTGGAACGTGCAGCGTTATAGTCAGGAGCCTCGCCGAGACCTTCAGGCAGCTGGTTCTTTTCCACCTCTCTACCGAGGAATTTCTCAATCTGCTTGAAGCTGCTGATTTCGTCTTCAGCCACGAAGGTTATTGCCACGCCGTCACGCTGCGCTCTTGCCGTACGTCCGATACGGTGAACATAGTCCTCCGGATCGTGCGGTACGTCGAAGTTGATGACCATGGCAATGTCGTCGATGTCGATGCCGCGTGCCACGATGTCCGTAGCCACGAGTACGTCAATCTGACCTGTCTTGAATTTATAGAGAATCTCGTCACGCTCTGCCTGCTCCAAGTCGGAGTGCATCTCGCCTGAGTTGATCTTCATCTGTTGCAGAGTACGGTTGATGGCCTTCACCTTCTGCTTCTTTCCAGAGAAGATAATCACACGGTTGAGGTCGCCTTTTCTGAAAAGGTCCTTAATGATGCCGATCTTCTGTGTTTCGTAGCAGACGTAAGCGCTCTGCTTGATTTTCTCAGCAGGACGGCTCACGGCAATCTTTACCTCCACCGGATTCTTGAGCAGGGTCTTTGCCAGTTCTTCTATCTTCTCCGGCATAGTGGCGGAGAACATGATGGTCTGGTAGTCGGCGGGCAACTTGCTTGCTATCATCTTGATATCCTCAGAGAAGCCCATGTCCAGCATGCGGTCAGCCTCGTCGAGTACGAAGAAGCTTACCTTGCTGAGGTCGGCGCTACCGAGCGAGATGTGGCTGATGAGTCGTCCCGGTGTGGCGATAACCACATCGGCTCCCATCTGGAAGCTCTTCAGCTCCTGATCATAGCGGTTGCCGTCGTTACCACCATACACAGCCACGCTACTTACACCTGAGAGATAATAGCCGAAGCCCTGCATAGCCTGGTCAATCTGCTGTGCCAGTTCTCGTGTCGGACTCATAATCACGCAGTTGATGGCATCCTTTGGATATCCTCCGTCGTCCAGCTTCGAGAGGATAGGAAGGAGATAAGCTGCTGTCTTTCCCGTTCCGGTCTGTGCTACACCGAGGAGGTCGCGTCCCTCAAGTATTGGGGGAATACACTTTTCCTGAATAGGTGTGCATTTGTCGAAACGCATATCATATAGTGCGTCAAGCACATGGTCGTTGAGTTCTGTTTCGTCGAAATACATTACTTGTAATGTTTAATGAATTGTTTATAAGTTTACGTAGCGGTAAGGCACGTAGAAATTGTGCCTACCGCTTTTAGTTCGGTGCCTTTCTGTAGCAGAAGTATGCCACTACAGCAAAAATCATATTAGGCACCCATGCCGCGAGCATTGGTGGAGCTCCGGCATTGATGGCGAATGTCGCAGATACTGTTTGCAGCATGATGTAGCCGAAACTCAGCGCCAATCCTATACCCAGATACATACCCATGCCGCCTTTCCTCTTGCGCGAAGACAGCGACAAGCCAATGGTGGTCAGGATGAACGAGGCGAAGGACGAGGCTATGCGTTTGTGATATTCCACCTGATACTGCACTACGTTGCCGTTACCTCGGTCAATCTGCTTAGAGATATATTCCTTCAGCTCCGGCGACGTGAACGTCTCTTGCTGGCCTTTTGAGTATACAAGGTCGGTCGGTTCCATCTGTATCAGCGTGTCGCGCTTTGCTCCGCTGGTGATGTGTTCTTTCAGTCCGTGCAGCTCTCGTATCTTCCAGTTGGTCAGTGTCCAATGATACTTCGAGTCGGAGATGGTGTCGTACTGTGCCTCCATTGCCGTCATGTGGCTGACGAGCTTCTTGTTCTCAAACTTGTCCAGCGAGAATCCGAATCCACGCTTCATGTTGTTGTCGTAATGCTGTATGTAGGCTATCGTGCCTCGGTCTACTTGCAGCATCACGTTATCCGCACTGGTGTTCTTCTTCTTGTTCTTATACATCGACTCGAAGTTCTGCCTTACCACTGTTCCGTGCGGAATGACGTAGGCAGAGAGAAAGAACGACAGAGTGGATATCAGCACGCACGATATCATGTATGGTCTCATGAGTCGTTTAAAGGACACGCCTGCTGCCAGCATCGATATAATCTCCGAGTTGGATGCCAGCTTTGACGTGAAGAAAATCACGGCAATGAAGACAAAGAGAGGGCTGAAGAGATTGGCGAAGTAAGGCACAAAGTTGGCGTAATAGTCGAATACGATGGCTTTGAGAGGCGCATGGTATTGGCTGAACTTCGCAAGGTTCTCGTTAACGTCGAAGACGATGGATATGCTGATAATCAGCAATATGGAATAGATGTACGTACCGATGAACTTACGTATGATATACCAGTCGAGAATCTTTATGTATCTCAGCGGGTTAAGGACATTCAATACTCTAAGGAAAGCAAGCTTGCGTGCAGTCCATGCCATTGCCTTCCTTAGTGTCCTTGTATGCGATTCCCACCATCGTGCGACGTGGAGCAGGTGGCGAAAGCGTCTGATGTTCTTTCTTTTCATCTTACTGTTTTTTCCTAAATCCTTCTTCCGAGATTGTCAATAACGCTGCGTTTCCACTGTACGAAGTCGCCTTGTTCGATGTGGGTGCGTGCGTCTGTGACGAGTCGTAGGTAGAAGGCGAGGTTATGTATGCTCGCTATCTGCATGGCAAGAAGTTCCTGCGCCTTGAAGAGGTGGTGGAGGTACGCCTTGGTGTGGATGCGGTCGATGTCGCATCCGTCGGGATCGATAGGAGAGAAGTCCTGCTCCCACTTCTTGTTGCGCATGTTCATGGTGCCGTTGTAGGTGAAGAGCATGGCGTTGCGTCCGTTACGTGTAGGCATAACGCAGTCGAACATGTCCACTCCGCGCTCTATAGCCTCGAGAATGTTCTGCGGTGTTCCCACTCCCATAAGATACCTGGGCTTGTCTTTCGGGAGAATTTCGTTCACCACCTCAATCATCTCGTACATCACCTCCGTCGGTTCGCCTACAGCCAATCCTCCGATGGCATTGCCGTCGGCTCCCTTGTCTGCCACGAACTTTGCAGCCTCTCTTCTCAGATCCTTATATTTACATCCCTGTACGATGGGGAAGAGGCTCTGACGGTGTCCGTAAAGCGGTTCGGTCTCGTCGAATCGCTTTATGCAGCGATCGAGCCAGCGCTGTGTGAGGGCAAGGCTCTTCTTGGCATACTCGTAGTCGCTCTCTCCCGGAGGGCACTCGTCGAATGCCATCATGATGTCGGCGCCGATGATGCGCTCCGTGTCCATGACGTTCTCAGGGGTGAAGATATGCTTTGATCCGTCAATGTGTGAGCGAAACTCGCATCCTTCCTCACGAAGCTTGCGGATGCCGGTAAGCGAGAACACCTGGAACCCCCCCGAATCGGTAAGGATGGGACGGTCCCATGTGTTGAACTTATGCAGGCCTCCTGCTTTGCGTATAGTGTCGAGTCCCGGTCTCAGGTATAGGTGATAAGTGTTGCCGAGGATAATCTGGGCTTTCACCTGCTCGCGCAACTCCTGAAAATGTACGCCTTTTACAGAGCCTACCGTTCCCACGGGCATAAAGATAGGTGTCTTTATCTGTCCGTGGTCGGTTGTTATTATACCGGTGCGAGCGTCTGAGGCACTGTCTGTATGTTGGAGTTCGAATGTCATTTTCTGCTTTTCTTGTCTCTTTTTTTACTTAATTCTTTTCTTCTTCCTTGATGCTGAGGTCGATGGGATTGTCCACCTTCTCGTCTGTGAGGGCGAACTTCCATACGTCCTGTACGTTCTCAACGTAGTGGAACTCTACGCCCTTGCGGTAAATCTCGGGGATTTCCTCTATGTCCTTGCGGTTGTCTTGGCACATCACGATGTCCGTGATGCCGGCTCGCTTGGCTGCAAGAATCTTCTCCTTTATTCCGCCTACTGGCAGAACCTTGCCGCGCAGAGTTATCTCTCCCGTCATCGCTGTGTTTTTGCGAACCTTACGCTGGGTAAGAGCCGAAGCTATAGATGTGGCGATAGTGATACCTGCAGAAGGACCGTCCTTTGGTGTTGCACCTTCCGGCACGTGTATGTGGATGTTCCAGTTGTTGAAGATGCGATAGTCCACGCCGAGAGAGTCGATGTGAGCCTTTACGTATTCGAGGGCTATTACCGCCGACTCCTTCATCACGTCACCGAGGTTTCCGGTCAGCGTCAGCTTGCCAGCCTTGCCCTTACTCAGCGAAGTCTCGATGAAGAGAATCTCTCCGCCTACGCTTGTCCAAGCCAGACCCGTCACTACACCGGCATAATCGTTGCCCTGATAGATGTCGCGATAGAATGGCGGTTTGCCGAGCAGGTCCTCTATCTCGTTGGGGGTGATCTTCTCATAGGGGAGCACGTCGTCGAGAGCCTTCTTGTATGCGAGCTTGCACAGAGCCTTGTTCACCTGCTTCTCGAGCTGTCTTACACCGCTCTCTCTCGTGTACTGCTCTATTATCTTCTCAATGGCAGCCTTTGTGAATGTCGGCTTGTCCTCCTTGGCTGTAAGGCCGCAGTTGTCAATCTCGCGCGGGATGAGATGGCGCTTGGCTATCTCTATCTTCTCCTCGGTGATGTATCCGCTCACCTCTATCAGCTCCATACGGTCGAGCAATGGACGCGGAATGGAACCGAGGTCGTTGGCTGTGGCGATGAAGAGCACCTTAGAGAGGTCGAAGTCTACGTCAAGGTAGTTGTCGTGGAAGGCGTTGTTCTGCTCAGGGTCGAGCACCTCAAGCAGAGCCGATGACGGGTCGCCGTTGATGGTGTTCTGCGTAACCTTGTCAATCTCGTCAAGAATGAATACGGGATTAGCTGAACCTGCCTTCTGTATGTTCTTTATTATACGTCCCGGCATGGCACCTACGTATGTACGGCGGTGTCCGCGAATCTCCGACTCGTCGTGCAGACCACCCAATGACATGCGTACATACTTGCGCTTCATTGCCGCTGCGATGCTCTTTCCGAGG
>OLPC01002362.1_pt1 | contig 14233 bp, 25 predicted proteins | sample 1672341 | NCBI WGS metagenome assembly OLPC01 (sample SAMEA3136673, study PRJEB25190) | human gut metagenome | reverse complement strand
TATTCTTAGAGCAGCACAGGATCCAGAAGGAAATATTTGGGTTGGTGCTCGTTGGGTGTGTGAAGCTATCGGTTTAGATGATAACCGGATTAAATATGAAAGAAGAAAAATGCAGACAGATTCAGTAATTTCAAAGGGGGTACAAAATTTTACCCTCCTTACTAATGGCGGAAATCAGAATGTTATGTGTCTGCAGTTGGACTATCTACCATTATGGTTGGCTAAAATTTCAATTACTCCAACTATGAGAAAGGAAATGCCGGGAATAGCAGAAAAACTTGTAGCATATCAGCTCAAGGCAAAAGATGTACTGGCAGCAGCTTTTCTTGAGAAAAAAGTTAATAATCCAAATGTCATTCAGTTGCAGCTTCCAGATTTTAATGACAAAATTGAAGTATTAGAAAGAAAAGTAGATAAAATCTTTGAAGATATGGGACGTTTAGCTTCTATGATGATTCAGGAGAAAGTTGTTACGACACCTCTTCCAGTAAAGAAAGTAGAGGATCCAGGTAAAAAATGGAAAAATGATATGTACCAGATGATAGATGCTCTTACTACTTGTGATAAATTTTCTGATCGTGGTTCTGTGATGAGAACAGTATATAAGTATATGAATAAAAACTATGGTATCTGTTGGGATCAGGAAGTAAAAGATTACAAGGCAAAATATAAACCAGTAAGTAAATTTAGTACTTACGATGTTGTCTATGCTAATGATACTTTGAGATCTATCTTTAGTGCTGCATTGGGAGATCTCTATGAGAAACATAAATCAATCTGTAATCAGGATGCAACAGATTCTATTATTGCGCCTCTCGTAGAAAAATATGGAGATAAGAGCAACGGAGGAATGGTTACATATAGAAAAGTATACAAAAAGATGGGAGAAATGAGTCCGATTAATTGGCATAATTTAGAAGTTCGCTATGCGAATAAGCATGGCAAAGTAAGGGCAAGAAGAAAGAAAATCATTTCTTCCAATCCAGAAATGCTGAGAAAATTTAAGAATGCAGTTGATGTCATGATGGTTGGGTAAAGACTATGCTAAAAATAGGGGAAATATATTATTTAAAAACTTGGGAGGAGCTTAAAAAAGCTTCTAATGGTGGTTTTCGTGGAGCCTTAGATTTTGGAGACATACTATTTTTATCTAGGATGAAGGTTTTATGTGGAGACAAGATACGTATAATTGGAAAAGATCCTCTTTATGAAGGAGTATACCAAGGAAAAAGTATAAACACTTCAGAACAATTTTTGTTTACTGAGAATATGTTAGTCGTACCTGGCTTGAAAAGAATGATTGAGGTAAGAAATGAAAGTAGGACAAAAGTATAAAGTTCGTTCTTGGGACGATATGGAAAGAGAATTTGGAATTGCTGAAGAGATAGGTGAAACATATATACCATGTATGGGCGCCTTTATGTTAGGTATGAAAAAATATTGCGGCACTATTGTTACAGTTGCTAGTACAGACTGGTTCAAGCTCTTTCGTATTCAAGAAGATGAAGGAAAGTTTTCTTGGTCTATAGATATGGTTAAACCAATAGGAGGTTTATATGAAGCAATACAAAGTAGGAGACATTGTCCAGATTCGTCAATGGGATGATATGGTTAAAGAATTTGGTATTACTAGTTATGGCACTATCCGATGTAATAATTGTGGTTTTGTAAGAGAAATGAAAAAATATTGTGGCCAAAAGTTACGGATACGTACTATACAGAATTTTGATGATAACTGTTATTATTCTTTGCATGCTGCAGGTGCATGGGCTTTTACAAGTGAGATGTTTGAAAAAGGAGACTTATCAATGTTAATCACAAGGAGACAGGAATGTATAAAGTAGGACAGAAAGTAAGAGTTAAATCTTGGGGGCAGATGGCACAGGAGTACGGAGTTACAGATGGAACTATAGACACGCCATCAAGTTTTGTCCCAGATATGCGATACTTTTGTGGGAAAGAGTACAGAATTAAAGCAATATATGATCCTGTTAATAACATATATGATTTAGAAACTATTACAGGAGACGAAGATGAGAATAGAGAACTGCTTTATTTCTGTTGGGATGAAGTGATGCTTATTCCAATTGCTGGGAAACTAGAAACTATGATTAAGGAGAGAAGAAAAAATGTATAGATACTATGATAAGAAAAACAACTTTGTAGAAACATTTAATCCGGAGACAGGATTCTATATCCGGTCTGATGATTTGACAACAGGAAAGGAACCATTTATGAGAAATTTTCCTGCTTTGTTAGATATTGGTGTTATGGGACATTGTATCCATGGAGCTTCTGGTCTATGTATCCAGTCAGGGGTTCAGTGTTATCAGAATGGATTACACACACAGGAGCCTAATATGTCCCTTGAGAATTTCAAGAGAATAGTAGATGAATGTAAAGGGAAAACATTTCAGTTTGCTCTTGGTGGCAGAGGAGATGTAGACCAGCATGAAGATTTTGAAGAAATTCTTAAGTATTGTAGGTCACAAGGGATTGTGCCAAACTTTACAAGTTCCGGTTTGGGATTCAATGAAAAAATTGTTTCCTTATGTAAAGAATATTGCGGAGCCGTAGCTATATCTTGGTACAGAAGTGAATATACACAGAAAGCGATTGATATGTTAGTGTCTGCAGGAGTTACTACCAATATTCATTATGTCCTTGGACGGAATTCTATTGATGAAGCTATTGAACATTTGCAGCAGGAAGATTTTCCTGATGGTATCAATGCAGTAATTTTCTTGTTGCATAAGCCAGTAGGTTTAGGAACTCAGGCAAATGTATTGTCTCCTGATGATGAAAGAGTCAAAGAATTTTTCTCTTTGATTGATAAACATGATTATAAATTTCAGATTGGATTTGATTCATGTTCTGTGCCTGGACTGTTGAATTTTACAGAAGAGATTTTAAATTCTACTCTGGAACCGTGTGAAGGAGCAAGATTTTCTGGTTACATTACGTCAGATATGAAAATGCTACCATGTAGCTTTGACAATCAGGAACTTAAGTGGGCAGTTGATCTTAATGAGCATTCTATTCAAGAAGCATGGAATTCAGATGTGTTCGATGATTTCAGAAGCCACTTCAGGAATTCTTGTAGAGGTTGTAGCCGTCAGTGTGATTGTCTAGGTGGATGTCCGATCAGAAGAGAAATTGTCTTGTGCACAAAGGAGGAGAAAGATTTATGTTAGTACTAATAGCAGGGTTGAGTGTTGTATTGGTAGCAACATTAATAATACTATTGGCTTGTGTAAGTGGGAATATGAATTTGAAAATGGAAGTAGATAAATTAAAAATAAAGAACGAGATTCAACGTTTAAACTACTCTAGCGTATACCGGGAGTATGTAAGATTATTAATGAAGCCTGATACATCAAAGCCTGTTGCACCAGATATAGAAGAAGCTGTTCATTACGCAATGGTTAAAGCTCACCCAGACAATGGCGGCAATCAAGAAGATTTTATTAAGTTTAGAAGTTTATATGAAAGGATAAAAAATGAGTGAGGAATTAAAAAAGTTACGTATTGGGGAAAAATATAGAGTGAAATCATTTGAACAGTTGAAGAAAGAGTATGGTGTTACTGAAGGGGGAATGCCGAATATTTTCTTGGGATTTAATAGTGATATGGAAAGACTTTGTGGACATATAGTTACAATAACTAGACATAAGAGCGAATGTACTCCGTCGTACTATGTAAAAGAAGATCCATGGGGATGGGCTTGGACAAGCCAAATGTTAATGGAGCTCCCGTTGAGGGCACTGATCAATAGGAAAAAAAATGAATAAAGAAGAGATATATTCTAAATTAAGAAAAATTTGTTGGGGAAGATGGTGTGGTGAATGTCCAATAGAGTCTATAAATCCTGATCATAACTGTGGATGTGGCTATGGATATCTTTTAGAGGGGAATCCGGTACCATTATCAGAAGCATTAAAGTATTATTCTATCATGTTTGGGGAAGAAAATCTGAGGGCGGTTATAGAGAGAAGAAAGGAGAACGATAAATATGAAAGAAGGATATAAATTAGAGGACACTATTATTCTCAATGGAAAAGTAGGGTGGGTAAACACAGGAGATAAAGCTGATAGCATTATTGGAATACAGAATATTCAGAAAGTAAAAAGATTTTCTGGTGAAGAAATTGTTGTATCTAATGATGGATTTGCTTTTTCGAAAGAAATGGAAGGTCGATGCGGGTGGCATGACAGATATGCAAGTATTCAAATGCTTACAGGAGATACACCTATTGATATGGATCACATTGATGAGACAAAGATTGTATCAATGGAAGGAATCACTGAGTCTGAATATTATCATCGGTATAGTGATTATACTGGATATCTTTGGACTGAAGAAGAATTCAAATGTGGCGGTCATGATCTGTTAAAAATCTTAGAAGGGAACATGGGTAAATATATTCATATAGAGATTGAATTGTATTCGAAGTGACATTTGAAGTAAATAATACAGGTTATTCTTACAGGAGGTACAATTTATGGATGAAAAATGGGTCAAGGCAAAGCAGGAAGAATGCGAGGCAGCGAAACCAGAGATTGAAAAACTTGTGAAATCATTGAATATGTCAGATAAAGATTATAATGATTTTATTGACTCAATAGAAAGCAAATATAGCTCAACTGGAGGTATTATATCATTTTTAGAATTGAAGTATATGTCCTATTGTGGCAATGGTGAAGATGAGGATTTTGATAGTGATTATGAAAACTTTACAAAGTTTATAAAAAATTCAAAATTGGAAGATTTAATTACCAAATATAAATCGAAAGATTCTTGGGAAGACTATCTTGATATGTCAATGGAATTTGACGGAGATATCATCATCACAGATCCTTGTTATATCATGAAAGAAGATGATGATTGGGCAACATGTGCCTACGGAGAGAATATAGAAGCTTTTGGAGTAACTCACTATATGACAAGAGATACTCTCTATGGAGATTGGAGTTGTACTACTTTTGACACTGATACAAAAGAAGCTATTGGTAAGTTTTGTGCAGATGCTGGTTTAGTGTCAGTATTTTTATTAGATGAAGTTCTAAAATATAATCCATATTATAAAGATCATTTAAAAAATAAATGGACGGTTACTTGGATTAAAGACTTCAAGGGAACTGTAGAATTTGTCGTTAAGCATATTGAGGGTTACTATGAAGAAGATACCGACTACTGGAAGAAAGGTGACTACTGGGAAGATTATGCTTTAGAAGTAGTAGGACATGGCATTAACAAGGTTACTGGCAAACCAATTAACTTTGTTGGAAAGCAAACGGGTTTATAATATGGTTCCGAATAAAAAAGGTTTGCAAGTTATTATGAAAAACACTTTTACTCCAGGATGGGAAAATAGAATTTTTACATTAACTGGAGAAGAACAAAAAAATAGTTTGGGGAATGTCTACTATCCAGTGTTAGAACAAGACAACCCTGTCAATAGATATTTTATGGTACCGCTAAATTCGTTAAAATTATTAATTTTAAATAAACAAGAAAAGGAGAACTAAAATTATGAAAATGAGCTATGATGTACAGGTTGAGGAGTTAGGAGCAAACAGAAGAGGTCTTGTTACTTCAGAAGAGGGAAGAGCTATTGTTGAGTTTATGAAAACAAGTAGAGCCAACATGTGCTTTGAGTACGATGATGAGGCTGAAGCTAAAAGAAGAGCTTCTGCAGTAATGAATTGCTGCAAGAGACTCAATGAAGAAGGTGAAAAAGAGGTTATCAAATATGCTAAACGTGGAAATAAAATCTACGTCATTAAAGTGACAGAGTAAGGAGGAGTCATATGTTAGATATTAACAAGAGAGTGAGGTGTGAGGGGACAACTGTTGCAGAGATGATTGAAGCTCTGCAGCGGTTGCCTCAAGATGGTGTTGTCCACTTCGAAGGGAAAAAGAAAGGTTACATCCACTGTGATCCGGAGAGTGGAACAATAGATTTTGATACTAATAGTCTTGATGATATGTACGATGAAGCTTCTTGCGAGCCAAAAGATTATTATTTGGTAGATATAGATGTTAAAGTTAAGGAAACAGTAGCCGTAAAAGCTGCGGATTCTCAAGTGGCAAAAGAAAAAGTAAAAAATCTATACCGGTTAGGAAAAATTAATCTTAGAAAAAAGACAATGATTAGTCCAGTACTTCGTTGCACTAAAACTTTAGCAGAAAATTATGAGATCTTAGAGGAGGATGTATGAAATTAAGAATAGGCTTTGTAACCAATAGTTCTTCATCCAGTTTTACTATTGCTAAAAGTGATTTAACAGATGATCAGATTGAAAAGATTAAAAATCATATTAAGGTTGCAAAAGAATTAGAAATGGAAACATTTTATGATGAATGGGACATCAGAGAAACTAAATATGAAATTCATGGCTATACTCTTATGGATAATTTTGACATGGAAAAGTTTTTGCGATTAATTGGTGTGGATAGAGACAATATTGAATGGGAGGATTGATCATGAAGATTAGAAAAGGATTCGTAACTAATAGCAGCAGTAGTAGTTTCATTCTTGGTTTCACAAGCGAAGAGAATATCAAAAAAGAACTGGAAGCAGAGGATCTCAAAGAATATTTTGATGAGGTTCTGAAAGATGTAATGAGAGCTACAAAATTGACTAAAGATGAAGTTTTGGAAGGGTACTCAGAAGAAATTTATTATGGTACTCTCTGGGATTTAGAGTATAGGCTTGATGTACCTTATGGTAAGAGGTTTGAAATTCGAGAAACAAAAGAATTTCAGGATAAGCTCAATAGAGCAATAACAGATAGGGTGTCTGAGCTAGAAGAAGATATGAAAGGTTACTCTGTATTTGTAGAAATTGACTATTCGGATAATGATGGTTTTGTGTATTCAAATCTTGAACATCACATTGCACCGAATATGAATTGTTGTCTTGCTGCTATTAGTCATCATTGAAATGCAAGCATTAGAAAGGGTGTGGAGAAATGGGGAATTATTATGAAGGAAAATTAATTTTTGGATTGAAAAGAAATCTTCCAGATGAACTGTTACATGATTTATCAGTGCTTGCAAGCGAGCGGAGCTGTGATAGAGATATAAAACCACTGTTACAGCATAGAGAATTAAAAGAGTCTAAATGGATGAATCATTATAGAGCTTTATATCCAACTTACACATTAGAATTTTCAGAAGGAGTGTGGTTCTTGACTGCCAGCTTCTGTATGAAAGGATACATGTACCTAGGTGATGATTTAGGGCAAGATATTTATGACTTTCTGTATCCATATTTTAATTCGGACATTCTTGATGAAGCAGATGGTGGCTATATAGGCACTATTGAAGATGAAGATGGAACCTACCGGAAAGAATTCTATGCAAACTATGAGCGATTCAATAAAATCATAGAAAGTAGAGAATACCTGTGTAAAGGTTGCTATAAGAAAATGGATGAATCATTATGTAATGATTGGAAGTACTGTAAAAGAGCATATGATATAGGAAGGGGTGATACCATTGAAGATTCGTAACGGGTTTGTGACCAATAGTAGTTCTTCAAGTTTTATTATTGGCAAAGCAAACGACAACACAGTAACCATTGATTCAGTATATCAAGAAATAAAGGAACTTTATAAACAATATTATAAATCATGTTCTGATATGTACGACTATGTAGAGAAGTATTATCCGGCGGTATTTGAAGTTGTAAACACTCTTAGAGGGAAAACTATTCATCTGCATAGCGGATATGACTGGAACTGCGCAGAGAGTATTAATAAACAGTTAGAAGAAATGTTTGGAACCACTTGGTATGATGATTTGCCAAGCTTAGAAGAACTTTCTTGGACAGTTTGTGAAACATACACAGACTATGAACAGTTTTGGATTCAGAGAATGCAAGAAAGAGGGATACATGCACCTTTTTATATAAGGGATTTTTCTTCTAATGATCCATATATCCCTTTGGATTTCAGTACAGGAATAACAGAGTGTATAGGAGATGAAGGAAATGGAATTGAATCTGATATCTTAGCTTGGTATTTTCCCTGGATTGAAAATATAAAGTATGACTGCGATAGCTGTCCAGATAATGAATACTGCTATAAAGAGGAATGCCAAGAAACTAAACAACAGTTTATGGGAAAAGAAATCCCAAGAGATCAAGCATGTTTGTATATCTTAGGAAAGATTTGTATTTGTTCAGAATGTGGCTATATACCAAATTTTATAGTTAAAAAGTTAAGCGAAATGTCAGAGTATTCATGTAACCATATGGGTTAAGAAAGAGAGGGATTAGTTATGATGAACTATGAAATGTTTGTGGAAGAACTTAAAAATAAAATAAGTGCAGCTATTGACATTCCTATTAAGAATATAGAATTTTCAAAAGATGAAGATAAATTCTCTCCGACAGGAGACAGACTGCTGGTGAAGTTTGCAGAGCATGATGATGCCTATGAGATCTGTGGATTACATACAAAAGAACTCTTTAGAGAATTCTTAAATGGAACATCATTTGACACCATTCTTGATAGTACTGTAAGAGACATTAGACAGTTACAAGGACAAAATCCTTATGAAAAAACAAAGAAAATTTGGAACTATGAAACTGTTAAAGACTCTCTTTTTATAAGGCTGCTTAATTATGATGATAAATCTAAAGAATTGAGTAATGCTGTTTATAAAAGAATAGGTGATATTGCTCAGGTATTATATATGAAAGTGTCTGAATGTGATGGAAACATTATGAGCACTAAGATTTTTAAATCTGTAGTAGAGAAATGGAAAGAAGATGGTTTGACCTTAAGTGAAGACAATATTCTGGAAGAAGCACTAAGAAACACAGAACGTATGTCTCCGCCGAGAGTTTGCAGATGGGATCAAATGTTCTTTAATCCGGAGTATGATGGAGAAGAGTTTATGAGTCCTGGTACAGAAGAAGCGATTAGCCAAGCTTTTACTGGAAATTGTTTGACTACATCAAAGAAAATAAACGGTGCCGTAGCTATATTTTATCCCGGCGTGGCTGAACGCTTTGCTGATATATTAGATTCAGACTTATATTTAGTGTTTACCAGTGTGCATGAGGTGATGATTCATAAGGCTGATGGTGTTGACGTAGTAGACTTATCAATAATCTTACAAGGTACGTTGGAAGAAGCGACACCTAAAGAAGATTGTCTCACAAGGAAAGTATATAAGTATGAAAAAGATACTCATAGATTTCTTTGTGCCATATAAAAATAGACTCTCTCTTCTTGAGAGAGGTTAATAGGAGAGTAGACATGAGAGAATACCGTATTTATATGCAGCGTACAAAATGCGCAGAAGGTCATTTTAAATGGATTACATACAGATGGCTCCCATGGGAATATGTAGGATGTGTAGAAGGGACTAAAGAACTGTATACATACTTTAAGCTAAAGTTCCCATACAGTATGAGAAGTATTAATTTTTACCATTCATTTAACTATTTTGATGATGAATATTTAAAAGTAGCTAATAATTGGGATTTTATGTGTGATTGCCCTCATGAATATCATAGATATTTGATTATTGACGATCATGGCAATGTGAGAGACTTTCATCAGCTTATTGATCAATATAAGAAAGAGTGGTATTGGCGGTATGGGACTCGTGGAGGAGGCTGGTATCAACATCATCCAAGACTGACTTCTGATCAACGTAAAAGCATTACGCCGGAAGAAATCAGTGAAATTAAATATGAATATGGTATTACTCTTAAGTCTATTAAACCAAAAAGAAATCTAAATGCTTACGATCATGGAGGGACATCAAAGGTATCTGGCTGGAAGATGCAAAGCAAGAGAAAGAAACAGTGGAGGCGAAAAATGAAAATATATTTAGTATGTACATTGGATAGTGAACATTACAGGGAACCATATTTTTACTTTTTTGAAACTGCTCATAGGGCTCAGGAATGGATTGTAAATAATCTATCTGGCAAGCGGGATTGCAGAAACGTAGAAGGTTCTAAAGATCAGATTATGCGTATTGATTATTTATGCGAGAATGGAGATTTTTATGTTCACACTATCCATGAAATCGAAATAAAAGATGGAGATTATCTCTGTATTTATCATCATGCTTATGATGGTGTTGGATTCTATGTAGAAAAAATTGGTACTTTAGAAGAATGTAAAAATCAAATGCTAGACTCTACAGCTAAAATAGCGAATGATTATGATATTGATATAATTGATGATGACGTATTTGAGGTTAATTTATTTGATTCGTGCATAGATGATGGTTGTCAGTGGCATATGCACGATATTATTCAGTTCAAAGTAAGCGAAATTATGTAAAATGAAGAAGTGAATTCTAATGATTTAAGGAGGAAACCAAATGATTAAACTATATAAAAACGAAAAAAGAAATGAAAAAATAAAAAAAATCATTGCTGATCTTAGAAATGTACAAACAAGTTTATCATTCAAATATTATACACAGGATGAAAGAACACGTTGGGTGCTAGATAAATATCCAGAATGTGAATCCTATAATATGGCTAGAAAAATCGTATGGATTTTAACAGGGGACTGCGCAAGACAGACTGAAATTTGCAAAGTCTTAGGCAAAGAGTATGCTATGTATGTACCGTCGGACTTAGAAAAATGAAAGGGGTGGAATATGAAAACTTATAACAGAAGAGAAGTTGAGAGAATCATTCTGAAGAATGGTTGGGAACTGGATCATTGTACTGGTGGACATTCAATTTATAAAAAAGAAGGCGTAAAGAAAACATTGTCTATTGCTTATAAGAAATGTAACCGGATGGTTGTGCAGAGACTTATTAAAGAATTTGGGCTAGTTACGTAGGAGGGCACTATGGGTAAATATTTAGTAACAGTAAGAGAAATTTATGAACATCTGTATTTGGTGGAAGCGGACTCTAGTGAGAAAGCAGAAAGCGTTTGCCGTACGGAATCAAATGGATGTCGTATCTCCGATTACATAGATACAAAATATGATACTGAATTGATAGAAGACGTAGATGATTTAGAAGGTATTGTCTATGATGAACTGTGAGGTGAAATATGAGTTGGCATACAAAATGGGGAGATTTTCCAGAACTATATAAAGAAGTAGAAATTCTTATGACTGATGGCAGCATCAAAAGAGATATAGTGGTTAAAGGAAAATATGGAAATTATGAATGGAGAAATTGGACAGATAAGTGTGTTGTAGGATGGAGACCTATTGAAAATACTACATAAATACTATAAACTGTAAATAGCCATCTTTTTGTACCAAGGAAAGGTAAGGTGAATTTGGGAAAGAAAGTTAAAGTAAGAGATATGCAACGAGGCTGGACATATACTATGTCTGATAAGACTATAGAAGAGTTATACCAAGAGCAGTTTAACCTTCCGGTAAATCTTGAAAATGTAGTTCCTAATACAGGACTATTTTTAGCTTCGAAAATTAATCATGACACATATGATGATACGTATGGTTTTCATCTCTATTTAGTACAAGAAGCAAATGAGTTAACAGAAAAAGCATTGAGACCTGGACAACAAGGAACTTTTCGAGTAGTAAGAACTGGAAATAAAATTTGGTCATACCATCCGAATTATTACATTTGGGTAAAGGTAGATTCATTAGATTTTGAAATGGAAGAAGCTCATCCGTTTCCAGTTGCTATTGTTAGAGATGATTATGAGCCAATTCCATTGCCTAATCCATGGAATTGGCAAAAAGTAAGCAATTCTCCATCGACAAGAGTAGATGATCATGTTGATGTATGGGATGAATCGGATGCAAAAACTATAATCGTGTTGGTATTAATATCAATACTATTCTTGCTGGCAGGACCGTCCGGTTGGAGTATTATGATAATGATGTGGTTAGTTGCAATGGCACATTTTCACTCTAAGCATGAAAAAATCAAAGAAGAAATACTTGAGGAAAGACAAAAGAATGGAGTCCGTGGAAGTGGATTAGATCACAAATTTAGATGGTGAGGTGGATAGCATGAAAGGAAGAGAAGAACATAAATATAAATCAGAAAGCAAGATGAGAGCATTGCTTAAGGATAAGCCACAGTATTTTACTGGTTATTATAATGGTCTATTCAATTCATGCGAATATCTTACTGCTCAAAATTATACTATGACGGCTGTTAGGTTTATGAACTATTTGAAAGAAAATGGATTTATAGAGTCAGTAGAAGACTGTAATGAGGCAATGACTATTGACAATGTAAACTCTTATCTTTCTTGTCTAAGAGGAAGAGATGGAGGATATAGTTCAGATAGTGCTAAAGCAACTACTTATACGGCATTAAAGTCATTTGCTGATTATTTATCAAGCAGAAAAATAATTTCAGAGAATCCTTTTAACTGTGGCATAAAAAGAGTCTCTGTAAAAGATCCGCATAAACAGGTTGCAATGACAGCTGCAGAATTGAAAAAAGTTGTTGAAAGAATAAATGATAATTCTATTGGTACAAAAAGAGCTAACGCAAGAAGGGAAGCTTGGAAAGAAAGGAATCTTGCCATATTTACTCTTCTTATGGTAACTGGTATTCGTGTTACTGCGCTTACAGAACTTAATATGGAAGATATATTCTGGGATCAAAAAATTATTAGAGTTACTGATAAGCGCAGAAACACTTATGAATGTGAACTTGATGATGATAGTATGGATATTTTAAGAAATTGGGTAGTAAAACGTGCAGAACTTTTGAATAAAAGAGATTGTAATGCTCTTTTTATTTCTAACAGACGAACAAGAATCACTGACAAATCAGTGAGAGATTTAGTTAAGGCATATACCGCAGATTTTGAAAAACATATTACTCCTCATAAATTTAGGAGTACTTTTGCTACATTATTATATGATCAGACAGGAGACATTGCATATGTACAGCAATTAATGAATCATTCTCGACCTGACACGACACAAAGATACATCGTTCGAAAACCCATTAATGCTGAAGCTGCTAAATATGTAAATAGTTTATTGAAATAAGTTCTAAACAATGATATAATACAAGAAAGGAGGTTGCAAAATGTTAAGAAGTGAAAACCTGTATGAGATACTGGATAAGTATTTTTCTCAAATCCAGAAAAATTCATATTACAAGAGAGAAGTACAAAAATTTCTTATGAAAAAATATGAATATTCAGATATTGAATATATGCAGTATATTATTGGAGCGAAAAGTAAAGATGAGATTCCAGACAATGAAATGTATTGGCTTATTGATGCGTTTAATAATGTTTTTAGGGCAAATATGGAAATGAAAACATATTTTTCTGATAAGGAAATAGTAAGATTTTCGAGCCTAAAGGCAGATTATTTAAAAACAGATATTTATCCAATAAGAATAAGTCCAGTGATAGAAATAGCTGAAGATCAATGGGTGACAAAAATAAGTATTGATTTACTAAAAGAGTTTTACGATAACCAGCTTATAATATACAATCCAAGGACTCAGCGTCAACTTAAACAGAGACGTAGAGGACAAGATGTGTCATATACAATTGATATAGTTTCTTCATCAGTAAAAGCTATTGAAGGTTTAATGAGCAAGGGAGAATTCGTGCCTAATGCTTTAACTCTTAATCTCAATGTTGATGATCCAGAGGTAGATTTTGATATTGTTGAATCAGAATTGATACTTAATTCTGGTAAATTTGACATCATTGATGGTTTTCACCGGTTTAGAGCTGCAATAAACACGAAAATTAAGAATCCTGATTTTCAGTTTAATTTTATCCTGAATATCATGAATTTTACAGAAGACAAAGCATGTCAGTATATTGAGCAGGAAGATAAGAGAAATAAGATTTCTAAAAGCTATTTGGCTTCAATGGATAAATCATCTCCTACCAATATAATTATTGATAAACTTAATAATACATTAGATAGTCCAGTAAGAGGCAAGATTGAAAGAGCACATAGAGGAGAAATAGACAAGGCAATTCTATTTTCACTATTAGAATTTATTCTTAAAACAAAAGATATGAATAGAAGCCAATGTATTAGGACTGCTGTGTTTATCATAAACATTTTGAAGATAATCCAAGAAAATAATCCAGATGTTGTATTTGATGATACTACTATGCCAGTGATAATATATGGATCCACTATTTCAAAAGATGCGTATGAATGCGCAGAGAAAATAGAAAATGCATTAGAAAAGAATGTGCCGATTATTAGTAATGTTACAGATATGAAGGTAAATAAAATAAAAGCTTTGTTTGAGGAGGTGTG
>OLPC01002352.1_pt1 | contig 14281 bp, 8 predicted proteins | sample 1672341 | NCBI WGS metagenome assembly OLPC01 (sample SAMEA3136673, study PRJEB25190) | human gut metagenome | reverse complement strand
ACCCTACAATTCTTGAAGCCAACTTTTAGTCGACCCTATCTAATTGCGGATTACCTAAGAATCTTGATACCAAGTACCCTTTTCAATCTTTTTGACCATAGCCCCACTCTCATCAAAAAGATATAATCCATCAATTGTTCTAGCGTAGCCCGTTCGCATTATATTTCCGGAAAAATAATACCATTTACCATCAATCTTTTGCCATCCATTTACTAAAATACCTGTTTTAGGATCAGCATAATGATAGCCGTAATATTCTTTGATCCAACCTTTTTTAATATTTCCATTCATATCAACATAATATGAATCATCCCCATCTTTTACCTCTCCAAAGACACGGACACCATATTCATAGAAATATCCTTCATATTCACCAGTGTACTCCTTATCGCCATCTTTATTTAAATATGTTGTTCCATGGAAATTCACAGTACCCTCAAAATTACCTAGACTATCTACTAAAACTCCATCTGTATCAAAATAATAAAGTATACCATCAATACGATATTTTCTATTAAAAATTGCAGTACCATCTGAAGAAATATAGTATTTTTTACCATCTACCTCAATCCAACTATCCATATATATAGTGCCATCTTCTTTGGCATAATACTTTTCAAATAAATAAGTCTTCCAACCCGGTGTTAAATCAACAGCTCCAGATTCATCAGAAACATAATACTTAGTAGGTAATGAATAATGAACAGGAAATACACCTATTTCTAAATATCCGTCCCAATTAAGGTAATACGTTTTATTATCGATTTGAGTAAATCCACCATATTTTAATCCATCTTCATCAAAAATATACATATCTACAATCTTCAGTTTTAAACCATGTGTTTTTCTTATTCATCTCAACAACACCATCGTTGTAACAATAGTACATAGTGTCTTTTTGCAAACCTACATCAAAATATAAAAATGTATCGGAACGAACATTTCTTCCATCATCATCAAAGGCATAATATTTTCCACCAAAATTTTCAAGTGTATCCTTTAAAACTTTACCGTTTTTTGCATAATACCAACCATTACCAATTTGAAACCATTTTGATTCATCTGGCCCACACAACAATGTAGCAACACCATTCTCATCTGCCGTATACGCTACACCTTTATAAACAAAATTGCTTGATACAACCAAATAATCTTCGATATCAAAATAATACAGTTTTCCGTCAATCAAAACCATAACATCATGGGCATACACATCATCATCACCAAGTTTATATCTAAGACCTACATCATCCGAATCATCCCAACTATTCACAGTCTTTTTGCCATCAGAACCTACATAACTAGCATTGTCAATCCACTTATTTGTCACCATTCGACCATATTCATCTACAAAATACTGATCACCATCAACCCATTGATTTGTATAATACATACCTTTATCTGAAAAATAATACCAATCTTCATATAATTCTAGCCAACCACTATTATATGCATAACCTTCATCATCAAAAGCATACTTTTGGCCATCTATATCATTATTAAATCCTGTTAAATAAATTCCATTTTTGCCATAATATCTCCATTTGTCACCAAATTGTACCCATTGATTATAGACTTGTTTCCCATCTTCACCAAAATAGAAAGAGTCATGCGCAAAATTAGTCTGCATTACTCCGTTTTCATCAAAATAATAAAATGCATCATCTAAATAAAATTCTTCATCATGAAATCGAGAACCATCCCATCGAAAATAGTATGTTTTCCCATCAATTGTCTTAAATTGAGAAACAACTTTCTGACCATTTTCATAATAGTAACCATCATCACTCCAGCCATCTTTGACTGTGTTTGTTTCTGCAGATTCAGTATTCGTTGTTTGCTCATTTACTGTACTTTCATCTTCAGGTACTGTTTGTGTTGTTTGATCATTCACATCCACTGGATCCTGTGAATTCTCTTCTGCCATAACAGGAGCTACAAAAGCAGCACCACCAAGAGCAGAAGCTAATAATACAGCCTTTAAATCCTTCTTATTCATCCTTTTTCCCTCCACGATTGTATATTTCATAAATGTAACCCTTTACACGAAATATTTTATGACTTAATTTTACACCCATAAACATATATTTTCATTATCAAATAACATTTTTACAATAAAAAGGAGTTAAAACAAAGAATACTCAAAAAGAATATTCTTTTAAAATGTCTTTATTTATGGCCTTTTTATTCAAAATTATGAAATCCAATATCCACTACTATCAAACTTATAAGCTGAACCATTAATGTTCAAAATAATGTTTTTAGCATAGTCATTACCTACACGATAATACCATCCTACACTATCTTTTTGCCAAGATCCTGCAACATACAATCCCTTATTATTTACATAATATCGATTATTGTCCACCCAAGATGATTTTACATATTGACCATCACTTCCACACCAATAGTTACCTACCCAACTATTTGTTACCATAGCACCATTTGCATCAAGATAATACGAACCAATCCATTTATTTTTAACATAAACACCCTGAGAATCCAAATAATAATATTTTTCATTCCATTGAACCCATTTATTCGTAACCATTACACCATCTGAGCCTAAATAATATGAACCAACCCATGAACACATAACCATTTTTCCAGAACCATTCATGTAATAATACTTTCCGTTATTCAAAACCCAACCATTTCTTACATAAGCTCCACTAGAGCCCACATAATATCCATCAGGAGTAAACTGTTTTTCTAACATCTTTCCAGCATCATCAAAATAATATTGTCTTCCCGGACCACTCCATCCAGTTTGCATAATTCCATCTTTATTAAAATAATACCAAACACCATTATCTAATAACCAACCCGTTTTCACATAACCATTACTTTGGAAATAATATGTATCCTCGTTGATTTTCTTAAATCCAGTATTCTCATATGTGCCATCCGGATAACCAAACCATTTACCATTATTGTTTGTGATCCATTTTCCTATAAGTTTCGCAATTACTTCTTCTCTCTTTTCATTACATAAACTACACGTATAGATATTTATACCCTCTTTATCCTTAGTTGATTTAATTGTAGAAGTTAATTTCCATGAATGATTTAATGTTTCAATTCTAGTAACATCCTTCTTATCATCGCATCTTGTACAATGATGAGACTTACTACCCTCTTGAGTACAAGTAGCTTCTTTATCAATTGTCCATTCATTTGAATAATCATGTCCTAAAGCTTTGATAACTTCTGTTTTTGTAGTCTTACAATCCTTACAAATATATGTCTTAACTCCAGACTGTGTACAAGTAGCCTTTGTCGTGACTACACCAGAATTCCAATTATGTTCGATCTTAGGAATTATAGTTACATCCTTCTTATCATCACATCGAGTACAATAATGAGACTTGCTTCCTTCCTCAGTACAAGTGGCTTCTTTATCAATTGTCCAATCACTTGAATAATCATGACCTAAAGCTTTGGTTATTTCTGTCTTTGTAGTTGCACAATTCTTACAAGTATACGTTTTAATACCTTCTTTAGTACATGTTGGTTCAGATGTAACTTTACCTTCATCCCAATCGTGTTCTGTGCATTCTATTGGATAGGTTACGTTGAAATCAAACTTGTTATCATTCACGTTGGCAATCAAATTAATCTTTTTACCATTCACATACCATGCATTTTGATTCATTACATAAGCAATAATTCCATTTTGGATTTTATATATACTAGGTGGGTAAGTAGAATTATCTGCTTGAATAGAAAATTGAGTTTGTTTAGAATCCAAACTATTTTGAATTCTATCTCTATATAATTCAACCCACTTTTGTGCTTCACCACTCTTCACAAAATAATTATTTTTAAGACTCGTTGATCGAGTACCATAACCACTAACAGTATAAATATTTGAATGTCCTGGATGTGCAACAGCCATTAATTCATCTGTCAATCCAAAATATAAAAGTCTCTGATCAAAATTATACCAATTATCATTAGAATCATCCCACGTACAATCAACCTGATACCATTCTCCATCTAGTTTCATGGCATTCCAAGTATGTCCATCATAAGTATCTCTAGTCTCTGCATTTTCAATACCTGCTGCACTCAATAATTGAGCATAGGCTCTCTCATAAGCTTGACAAGTTCCTAACCTCCTAGTTAATGCACTTTCAGCACTTGACCACTTTAATGTATTATCATACTCAAGCTGGTTTAATAACCAATCATGAAGCCATAATGCTTTCTGATAATCTGAACCATCTGTATCATTATTACATTGAGTAACTGCTGATTGAATAAGTGAATTTACACTCGGATAATCTGAACTCGAAACCTGAATATAAGTATTTGTTCGTAAATATGTTACTCCAGCTTTTATATCCATTACATGAAAGCGAAAATTATATGTGCCTGAAGCCATCATTGTAAATGTATAGTCTTGTGAAGTACACTCCTCTGAATACTTAGTCCATTCTCCACGACTTGGATCAGCAACACTCTCATATGCCGTTACATCCGGATTTGTATAGCTAGGCGCTTCCATATTAAACTTATAAATACCACTACCTCCAGTTGCTGACACATGAAATGTAGTAGGTTGGCCTAAAATCGGATCATTCCATTCAACTTTTAAAGTTACATCACCAGATGTTGCACTATCACTATGTGAATACATACTATCTTCAGCATGAATCACTTGGATACTACAAATATGCAGCATTGCAGAAACCAAAAAAGCAAATGATTTTATTTTTTTCATAAACAATACCCTTTAATTATATTTCTATATAAAGCATCTTCTATAGTCGACTATATAAAAATATACATATTCCCTTTATATTTAGTGTAAAAGCAGTAATTAACTATGTAAATATTTTTTATCTAGTTATAAATAATGGTATATAATTTGATATATAATTTAAAACATATTCTAAGACTAAACATATAAATATTACTTAGATTGACTTAGCATTAAACAAACCACTAAAAAAACAAGCATCTCATACACAGTTCTTTATATGATGCTTGTTTTTCTATCTTTAGTTTAAAGGCATATCCGGTTTATCTAACCCATTTACCATCAGATCCCACATAATAGTTGCCTATCCATTTATTTGTGGCCATTGCACCGCTTGCTTCAAGATAATAGTCTCCTACCCAAGCGTTTGAAGCCATAATTCCGGAACCATAGAAATAGTACCAAGTATTATTTACTTTTTTCCATCCTATTACCATATAGCCATTTTCATCAAAGTAATACCAATGTCCATCAATCTCTTCAAAGCTATTTTGAGTATAAGAACCATCTGAATGTTTGTACCACCATTTGCCATTAGATTGTACCCATTCAGCTGGATGATACATTCCATCTTCAGCAACATAGTGATTATCAATCCATATATTGGTTACCATATGACCATTATTATCAAAATAATAATTTTCAAACCATTGATTCTTCATAACACGTCCATTTTCATCTCCGTGATACCAGTATCCATTTGATTCAACCCATGAATTTCGAGCTAACATCCCTTGTTTTAAAAGAATGTTATAACTTCCAGTTACAACTGGTTTTAATCCATTACCAGTCAATCCATATTGGTTAATGTAATATCCATCTATTTCAATATCTTTTACAGATAAGCCATTCTTTACATAAAACCATTGATCATCAATTGCATTCCAACCTTCTTTAGCTTGAATTGCACAACCATTTGAATCATAAGCATACACTTTTCCATTGATATTTATAACGCCCCTAACTAAATAGCCATTATAGTTAAAATAGTATGTGGTTCCATCAATCGTCTTATATCCCATGACAAGCTTACCATTTTCGACATAGCCATAATCGCCATCGTTAGATTTTTTCCAACCGGAAATCTGATCTAAACCAGTACCTGTAGTGTTTGTCCAATAATACATGTAGTCATCAGGATTAAACCAAGAACAATTCTCAGCTAAACTAATATCACCACCAGCAATTCCGTTTCCAGTTCCATTAAAATAATAAGTTACACCATTGATGTTCAATTTTCTTGCATAACTAATGTTTCCATTTTCATCAATATACATCCATTTACCAGATTTATTTCGAGCCCATGAATTTTGTTTAGCTCTTCCTTGCCAAATTCCATTAATACCGAAATCATGGAATTCGCCATTTACAGCAAAAATACCAGTTGCCATATATACGTCCGAAAAATAATAAGTATCATTTCCAATTGTTAGCCATTGATTTTTCGCAAGAACACCTGTATTGGGATCAGCATAAAGCCAATCTATTATACTACCATCATATTCATAATACTTTTTAATCCAGCCCTTTTGAACAACACCATTATAATCTACATAATATGTTTGATCCACAACTTGGTTAACAGCCATCTTACCATCAATAACATAATAATCTCCGGCTTTACCTGTATAATTTGTATCTCCATTATTAGAATAATACCATTCACCGTTGAATTTTTTCCAACCTGTAAAATCAGACAATGTATCTATTAAAGCTCCATTTGAATCAAAGCTATATGTAACTCCATCAATATCCATAGATGTAGATGTTGCAGCACATCCATCTGACATAAAGTAATATTTTTTTTCGTTGTCTGTTATCCATTCGTTTTTTACTAAAATTCCATCATTTGAAACATAATACCATTCAAAGCCATAATATTGCCAACCTTGCTTTGTCTGAACACAACCATCATTATTTGCGATATATAGTTGTTGATTTGCTAAAAAAACACCAATGTCTAAATGTCCTAGACTATTAAAATGATATGTGTTTCCATCGATTTCATAAAAACGATTTGTGACAATAATACCATTTTCATCATAATAATATATATTACCATTATTATCCTGGCTCCAAGCATTTCTTTTGATTGCCACTGTATCTAACTTATTTTTGTCAGTATAATCGCTTAAAAGAACACCGTTTTGGTCAAAATAATATTTCGTACCATCAATCTCTTTCATTACAGCAGACTCACTCGTACTCTTGACTACCAGACCATTTTCATCATAGTACTTTGTGCCACTAGATAAGTTTACCCAATCATTCTTTATAGCTTTTCCATCTTGACCAAAGTAATACCCATTATATTCTACATTAGTTTGTAAAATACCATTCACATTAAAGTAGTAAACATCCCCATTAATACTTTGAATTCCTGTAACCTTGTTTCCATCGTTGTCAAAATAGTACGTATACCCATCAATTTCTTGGAAAGTATTTTTAACAACTTGTTCCTTTTCATTTGAAACAATGCTTGCATCATCCACACTCGTAGTTTCTACCGTTTGTTCTTGAGGATCTGTAGTTGTTTCATCTGCCAATACTGGAACAACAAAAGCAGCACCACCAAGAACCGAAGCTAAAAGCACTGCACTTAAATCTTTTTTGTTCATTTCTTTCCCTCCTAAAAATCCTATTAGAAATAGATTCCCACTATTTTTATACTACACCTATAAATTAGGTTGATTACAATTAATTTCATTTTTTGTGATTATTCGTTACTGCAAAACCCAAAAAAATATTCAGGCTTATAAAAAAAGACCATTGAGATGAATCAATGATCAAATAAATTATTCTTTTGGTTTTGCATCCTTCAAGAAACTTAGTGCAATCATTACAATAACTATACCAATTGGGAAGGCTGCAATAATACTTACACTTTGAAGATTGTTCATAGAACTTTGCGCAAACAACAACGCGATTGGAAGTAGAATTAATAAGATACACCACATTAATTGAATGATCCAACTTGGTTGCGCATCTTCTTCTAATTCGTGATAGCAATAGCAAGAAGCCGTTAGTGCGATAGAATCAAATGAAGTGGCATAGAAGGCAATCATTGTAAGTAAAACTACAACCATAACGACTGGTGCACAAGGTAGTGTTTTAATAATATTCACAATCATGCCGTATAAGTCACCATTTTGTGCATATTGCGCCATAAAATCGGCCATACCATGCATTTGTAGTCCCATTGAATAGTTACCTAATACAATAAAACTAATTAATGTAGAGCCAACACCAAATACATATCCACCTAGAATCGTTTGTCTTACAGTTCTTCCTCTAGAAATACTTCCAATAAAGAATGGAGCTGCAACACACCATACCATCCAATATGCCCAATAATAAATTGTCCAGTTTTGTGGGAAGTTTGTTGAGCGTAATGGATCTGTAAATGTACATAATCCAATAAAGTTTTCAACCATTGTACCCAAAGAAGTCAATCCAGATTCAATAATATAACGAGTCTGTCCACCAAATAATAAGACAAAAGCTAATAGTCCAAAGAAAAGATAGATACATAGGTTTGCCAAACGACTAATTCCTTTAAATCCATGTAATAATGAATATGTGTATACAATACAAGTAATGATTAAAATCACAATATTGATAGCTGTACGACTAATCGTTAAATGAAATAGATCTTGAATAATTGTTGCCATTAATGGTGTCGCAACACTAAATGTTGTGGCAGTTCCTGCAAGAAGTGCAAATACGGCTAATAAGTCAATGATTCTTCCAGGCCATTTGTCCGTATATTTTCCAAGAATTGGTCGACATGCCTCAGAATACTTTTGACGATTTCTTTTACGAACATGAAGCATAAATCCAAAGGCTACGGCTAATACTAAATAAAAACTCCAAGGAATCAAACTCCAGTGAAATAATGGGTATACCCCAGCCCATTCTTGAACTGAACCCATTTCTTTAATATGTGGATCTGATGCATACATCACCCATTCAGAAAATGAATAGAAAAGAATGTCTGCAGCCAAACCACAAGTAAACATCATAGATCCCCAGGCAAAGAATGAATATTTTGGCTTTTCGCCTTTATTTCCTAAAACAATATCTCCATATTTAGAAAAGGCAATATAGATGGATAGAATAAAAATGCCTAGTCCAATAACTAAATAGTAACTTCCAAATGTATCTCCAAAGAAGAATCGAATTTGACTTAATACAACATTCGACTGTTCTGGAGCAATAAAGAATACAACACACAACGCAACAATAATACATAATGGTAATAATGTAATCATCCAATCGATTTTATTTTTCATTTTGAACTCCTTTCAAATACTTACTATATGAAGGATCAATCTGAACTAATTCATCCAATCCATCAATTTCTACAACATCACTCGCCTTCATGGGCATAACACCCAATTGGTAGTGATCTGGATGACAAAACATTGCCACATCATCCCAATAGATTTGTCGATTTTGTTTCACATCAAATTCCTCTTCCAAATCCTTTTTTAATTGTTGGCCATCTTCCGTATTCCATCTAGAAATACTATACAGTTGCCAACCCTTTGATCCACCAGTACGACTACACGAAGTCACAATTCCATTTTCTACTTGTTGAAGCCATTCATCCGTACCATTTTCAACATAAACACTATTATATCCCGAACGCTCAAACTCTGGTTTCAAGATATCGGTATTAAAAATCATTTGATCCCCATCTAAGATTATTGTGTTATTCAAATGTTCTCTTGCGACATACAAAGAAGAAATGTTATTGCATGTATCATAATATGGATTTTCAATAACCTTTAAACCCGAATATTCCTTTTCTAAGCCATAGAACTGTTCTTTTAAATATCCTGCAACTACATAGATTTCATAAATTCCATTCTCATGTAAACCACGAATCACTGTATCAATCATTCGCGTACCATTTACTTTGACTAATGGCTTTGGCGTTTCTAAAGTTAATGGACTCATTCGAGAACCAAATCCTGCCGCCATAATAATTGCTCTTTCTACTTTGTACATAAACTCATTCCTCTTTCTTCTAGCTCTTCTTTTACAATACGATAATACTCTTTGGCATAACGATATTGTTTTAATGAATATTCTCCAAACTCAACGCCTAGATTACGCTTGTATTCACACCAGTTACTCCACAATAAGCCGCAGATGGCAATATAGGCATAAATCTTAATGCGAACTAAATCCTTACATTGACTATCAAAATATGCATCAATTAATTTTTCTACATCTTCCCTATCGTATAGTGAATAAATCGCAAACATCGCAATATCAATATGCTGATCTTGCATACCTGCATATTCCCAATCAATTAAATAGAGTTCATCATCAGAGAACAAGAAGTTGTCAGGCACAGAATCAATATGAGATAAACCCCATTCTTTTGGTTGTGCATCCACAAATTCTTTTAATTCATAAATATGAGCTTTTGTGGCTTTATAATCTCGATAAATACTTGGCGTACCTTGCCAATATGACTCATACTTCTCTAATTCATCAAATACTTCAAACGTATGACTTACTCTTAATTTTTTATCATGGAACGCATAAAGCTTTTTCATACATTTCGAAACATCAGTAAAATCGGTTGAATCACATGCATGTGCATCATGAATATATTCCGTAATCTTATAACCATTTTCAGGATTCATATAGATTACAGGATCACAAATATTTTCATCTTTAATAGCTTGATACACATCATATTCATGTTTACGATTGATCAACTTCTCTGTTCCCTCACCCGGAACACGCATAATATATCGTTTTGAATCCACTTCAAAACTAAAAGAACGGTTTGTCATTCCTTTTTTTAATGGTTGAATGTTCATGATTTTTGAAATATCACAACCAATTGTATCTTTAATAATATTCATTAGTTCTGAATTTAAAATTTCATTATCCCCATCCAAATCTCTTAATTGTTCATACGTATTAATTTCATACGCATCATTAAAGACATATGGAGAAACAATCATCTTATCCTTTACATATAAAACATCTTCCCAGAAACAATGTTCATACTCTCTTTGTGAAGACATACTATAGATTCGTTTTGCAACAAATCCAGCATCATCTAAAGATATGTAAGAAATACCAATCATTGTATCCCCCACTTCATTTAGCTTTGTCTTAACTAGTTCATACTTTTTATTTAAACGAACCGAAGTGTTATCTGTTTCCTGATTCTTAACCATATACCAAGAATATAATTCACATGCGTTAAAAGGATTGATTTCACACCAAATATCACAAGGAATAATATAAGTGTTAATTAAATCTGAACCAACTTTTGACAAAGAATGCAAATTATTCTTTTTCGCATAATCCATGTTACAAACCAATTTCACATTATATTCATCAATCAAGAATTCAAATTCTTCTTTCATAAATCCAACTACAACCGTAATATCATACACATTTACTTCATGAAGCTGATGAATCAATCGTTCAATTAATGTCTCACCTTTTACTGTTAATAAAGCCTTTGGCACCTCCGTATTAATAGGAACCATTCGCATTCCTAAACCAGCAGCTAATATGATTGCCTTTTTAGGTTTATACAAATCAATTAATTTTGTACTCTTCTCTGTTAAATTCCATTCTTCATCAATATATTCTTCTTTCTGAAGAAACTGGATTGACTGATTTACTTTACCCAATGAAAAGCCACAAACGTCAGACAATTGTCTTTGACTTATCTTTCCATACTGATTTATTTTCTTTAAAACTCGTTTATCTACAATGTTCATATAATTATCTTCTTTCTGTTACGTGAACATTATAGACTACTATACATCATTATGCAACAAGAAAAGAGCAAAGTCATTTTTGACCTTGCTCCATAATCACACTACTTATCTAGTTAAGTCCCACTTACCATCGGCACCTACATGATAGTTACCAATCCATGTATTTGTAGCCATAGCACCTGATTCATTAAAGTAATAATCTTTATTATTGATTTTCTGCCATCCAGTTACCATAAATCCATTACCATCAAAGTAGTATGTTTGGCCATTGATTATTTCAAAATCATTGATTGTATAACTTCCATCTTGATGTCTATACCAGTATTTACCATTTGACACAATCCATTGGTCTGGTGTCCATAAACCATTTGAATCAACATAGTAATTACCAATCCATGTATTTGTAGCCATACTTCCATCTTGTTGTAAATAATAATTTCCTACCCATGCATCTGTAACCATAGCACCTGATTCGTTGAAATAGTAATCTTTACCATTGATTTTCTGCCAGCCAGTTACCATAAATCCATTACCATCAAAATAGTAGATTTGACCATTGATTACTTCAAAATCACTCTTTGTATAAGAACCATCTTGATGACGATACCAATATTTACCATTTGTCAAAGCCCATTTATCTGGTGTATAACGACCATTACTATCTACATAATACTTACCAATCCATTTATTGGTAGCCATCTTGCCATCGGCTTCAAAGTAGTAATCATTGATCCACTGATTCTTAGCCATATTACCTACTGTAGTAAAGTAATACCAGTCTTTTCCAACTTGTTTCCAGCCTGTAATCATATAGCCATTTGAATCAAAGTAAAACGTTTGTCCTTTGATGACTTCAAAATTGTTCTTTGTATAAGATCCATCTTGATGTTTATACCACCAGCCATTTTTGTCACTAATCCAAAAACCCTGCTTTTTATTTTCTTGTTCCTGCAGATATGCATTTAACTGATCCTGTGCCTCTTTTTCTTTTACAACCGCCTCTTCATAAGCCTGTTTTGCCTTATTGTAGGCATCTTGCTTTTCAGAATAAACAACCTTCACTTCTTCATAAGCCGATTGACTTACATCTAAATCCATCAACGCCTTTTTATATGTTGTTAAGGCATTCGTGATTTCATTATATTTAGATTCAGGAATTTGCGTATTCAATTCCTTCTTTTGCAAATGTTCAAAAACTATTTGAAGCTTTTCTAGTTCCAATTGATCTGCATTCAATCCACTCAACTTATTTTGAATTGTATTTACTTTTTCACTACACTCTACAACCCTAGCATGCATCTCATTTTGTTTATTTTGAGCATCCTCATATTCTGTTTTTGTCTTTTCCAATAAAGTATAAGAATTCTTTACATCTGCATCTAAACATAGTAAGGTATCATAGGTATCCTTTGCGTTATTTAAAACCTGCTTCTTTGACTCCACTACACTTAATTGGCTATTTAACTCTTTTTCAGTCACATCTATAGCGCTCTTTGTAGAATTTATTTTCTGTTCTAACTCTTTACTTGTATCTTTTAAATCTTGTAATTCACTTTGTTTATTCTTGACACGTAAACTGACTTGTTTTTCAGATTCCAATAGCTTTTCTTTATTTGTTTTTAAAGTAGAAATCTCATTCTTCAAAGTCTGAACATTAGAATCCAAACCACCTATTTTTTGACTTGTTTCACTCTTTAATTGCGTCTTCATCAAGATTTTTTTATTTAAATCATCAATTTGACCATTCAATTCTTGAACAGCATCTAGTAAAGCTTGTTTTTTTTCGATTGTACGATCATAATCCGTCTTAGCATTTGTCTTTTCAGATACATCCACATCATAAGTCTCTTTTTTCGATTGCTTTTCTTGTTCGAATGCCTTCGTACTTTCTAAAGAAGCAGCTACATTCGCATTCGCCATATCATAAGATTGTTGCGCATTTTGTAGTTTTACATAGCTTTCACTAGTCGTTTGTGCATTACTTAATGCCTTTTGTGCCTGAGCCAGCTTTCCTTTTGCGCCTTCATATGCATCGAACACTTTTTGGATTTTACCTACATAGTCTTCGAGCGATTTTTCATATTCATCCACTGTCATAGTCAAATCTGAGCTAGTAAACATAAATGTTTGAGAATAATCCTGACAACCCGGATTCACTATTATTGTTTGTCCTAAGGCATAACCCGTATAGTTATATCTATCATCCAAAATATTGTAGTAATGCCCGATCTTTTCCCATAACTCAGGCCATGTACTACGCACTTCCTTGCTTGTCATGTTTTCTAGACCTGTATACTTACCTGAAGCAATCGCATCTTGTAATAACTTATATTCTTTATCATACCATCCTATAAATGGATCATAAGATTTTGGTCCATATGAGATATTTTCTCCACAATTAAATATAGCTAAATGACCCCACTGGCCTCATTTTGAAGGATTTTCTAATTGATTAATATTTCCAATCGCATCAATCTGTGCCATGGCCACCAAACTCATATCCACTTTTAACTCATTTAAATCATTCTGTTTACGAAGTTCATTACATTTTCTTATGTAATCAATCGTTTCAATCATATTGTTTAAATTCGTTGGATCCGAATCGGCACCCAATATACATCCCCAAAAATTATCTTTTTGGTTTAATTTTTCTTCATCCATTAACGAAAGAGCATAATCGGCATGTATCGATTTAAAATATCCATAAGTAAATTTACCTCCTTCTTTAATCTTTTAAACAGTTGGAGATAAACTC